>Ga0209930_1001236_pt1 | contig 43389 bp, 48 predicted proteins | sample ThiBiot_500_biof_2_FD_183948 | JGI IMG/M metagenome (GOLD analysis project Ga0209930, IMG submission 183948) | Wastewater bioreactor microbial communities from Cape Town, South Africa - Thiocy_cont_500_biof (SPAdes) | ecosystem: Engineered > Bioreactor > Thiocyanate-remediating >...
TCGTGTCCCATGGCGTTCATGGTGTGATGCGACTTGTGGCAGTGAAACGCCCAGTCGCCGGGATTGTCGGCGACGACGTCGAACGCACGAACCGCGCCGACAGGTACGTCGGTCGTCGTCTCCGGCCATTGCGCGCTTTCAGGAACCCAGCCGCCGTCGGTGCAGCTGACGGCAAAGTGGTGGCCGTGCAAATGGATGGGATGGTTGGTCATGGTGAGATTGCCGATGCGGACACGAACCTTGTCGCCGAGCCGGACCGGCAATGGATCGATCCCCGGAAACACCCGGCTGTTCCAGGTCCACATGTTGAAGTTGGTCATCTCGTTGACCTTCGGCAGATAGGTGCCGGGATCGATGTCGTAGGTGCTCATGATGAAGACGAAGTCGCGATCCACAGGACGGAACGCCGGGTCGCGCGGGTGCACGATGACCATGCCCATCATGCCCATCGCCATCTGCACCATCTCGTCGGAGTGCGGGTGATACATGAACGTGCCGCTGTTCTTCATCTCGAACTCGTAGACGAAGGTCTTGCCGGTCTTGATATGCGGCTGATTGAGACCGCCGACGCCGTCCATGCCGTTCGGCACGATCATGCCGTGCCAGTGCACAGTCGTATGCTCGGGCAGCTTGTTGGTGACGAAGATGCGGACCTTGTCGCCTTCGACGGCCTCGATCGTCGGGCCCGGCGCCTGGCCGTTGTAACCCCACAGATATGCCTTCATGCCGTCGGCGAACTCCCGCACCACGGGCTCCGCGACGAGATGGTATTCCTTCCAGTCGCCGTTCATCCGCCAGGGCAGCGACCAGCCGTTCAGCGTCACGACCGGTCGATAATCCGGACCGCTGGTCGGATGCAGCGGCGGCTGCATCGTCACCTTGTCCATGATCGGCGCTTCCGGAATGTTGGCCGCCTGGACACGACCGCTCACGGCGCTGGCGCTCATCAGCGCTGCGGTACCGAGAAATCCTCTTCGCGATAGCATGCTCGTCTCCATCAATGGCCGCCGCCACCGCCCGCTTGGGCGGTGGTCGTGGGGCGGGATTCCTTCTGAGTGTCTCCAGAGCCGCCACCGTTGATGGCGGTCTGCAGGTCGGATTGCGCCAACCAAAAGTCGCGTTTGGCTTGGATTCCGGCGCGCAGCGAGGCGATGCGTTGCCGTGCCTCGGTCAACAGGGCGAAGACGTCGACCTGCATGCTGCTGAACCGTAGTTGCATCTCCTCGGTGATAATTTTTCGGAGTGGCAGAACCTCGCGCTGGTACTGTCCGGCGATCTCGTAGGTCGAGCGGTAGACGCGGTAGGCATCCCTTGCCTCCGAACGCACGTTGACGGCCTTCTCCGTCAGCCGATTAAAGGCCTGGTTGTAGGTCTCGCTGGCCTGCCGGACCCGGACCTCACCGCCATCGAAGATCGGAATCTGGAATTGGATATCGAAGCCGCGCTCGCGAAACCGGGAGCCATCGGGATCCCTGGTGGTCTTCGCAATTCCCGCAACATCGAGCAGTGTGACGAAACGGCTGGCTTCCGTCAGATTGAGCGCCTTCGCGAGCGCAACGAGTTCGATCCGGGCAATCTGCAGGTCGATCCGATGCGTCACTGCATCGACCTCGATCAGAGGCAGCGCAGATGGGCGGCGCGGCGGCACCGGGAGTGCCTTCGGAAGCCGGAAGGCAAGGCCTCCGTCCCAAAGGCCCAGGAGTCGGGCGAGCCGCTCGCGCGAGCTGGTCGCCTCCTGACGCGTGGAAGCGAGATCCGCGGTCGTCTCTGCGTAGAACACCTGCTCGCGGGCTTGATCGAGTTTGTTGAGCGAACCGGTTTCGCCAAGCTTCGAAGCCAGCTTGGCGGTGGACTCCGCCGTCGATTTCGCGTCGGTCAACAAACCGACCAATTCATTGGCGGCAACCGCACGGTAATAGAATCGCCGAACATCGGACGCGAGCCGCAGCGTCTCCAGTGCGGCCCGTAGTTGCGCCTGCCGGAACCGTTGTCTTGCGATCTCCGAGCGGAACGGCAGCGTTGCCAGCGCGAGAATGTCGCCGACGACTTGACGCTCAATCTCGACCGTGCCGCCGCCCGCGATCCGCGAGATCGAGAAGGTCGGGTTCGGCGGCAGACTCTCCTGAACAAGGTCTGCTTCCGCCAGCGCCAATTCGTTGTAGGCCGCCTGCAGCCCACGATTGTTGAGCAGCGCGATCTGAACCGCGGTTTCGACGTTGAGCGTCCGGTGCAGCAGGCGCTTGACGCTGTCGTCCGCCCGTTGCGCGTCGTCCACCGAGCGGATCGCGATCACGTCCTTCTTGATCGTGTTGCTGGCGATGTCGGCCACGGCCGTCATGCCGCCATCAGGCGAAAACGTGGCGCAGCCGGAAAGCAAAAGCGAGATCGAGACTGCCAATATTGCACGATGTCTGCGAGCGACTGGGAGCGAACGGCGATGCCCGACGTAGTCGATGTTTGTCATGGGACGCTCCTATTGCCCGGACTTCGGCGTCGGAGTGACGCGTTGGTTCTGTTCCTTCCAACCGGACGGCACCGTCGGACGCAGGCTGCTGTAAGGCGCTATGCTCGACCGGTAGCCGACGCCTGCGACCTTCGCGCCGGGATCCGCGGGATCTTTGCCGACCAGCGGCGCAGTAGGCAGCACGCAGCCGCCGAGCATCATGGCCGCAAAGGCCAGTCCCGCGAATGCTCCAAACCTGATTTCGAATAGTCTGCCCACCACCGAACCAACGGCGGCGGAAGTCGCCCCAATCTGCGCTGACATAATACTTTCCTGAACTGACGATGAACTACAGGTGCGCGTACCCTGAACGGGCGCAGCACCGCGTCACACTTGGTCAGATCAGGAAATGGGGGGGCGATAGCGCTGTGGGGGCGCGTTGTCGGTCAGCTTCCGGTAGCTTTCGGCCTCGCGCACGGCCTTCGGCACCAATGGCTTTGCCACGTCGACGAGCGTCGCAGGAAGCGCGGTGACGCACATCAGGCCGCAGCATTTTCCGTCCGACGAATGCGGTGCCTTCGCGGGGCTAGAGCCGTCATTCAACGCGATCGGATTCGCGTGATGCTCCCCTGCGGCATGCGCATGGCTTTGGATGCCGGAGTGATCATGGAGATGTCCGTCCTTGTGGACATGCGGCACGATGCCTTCGTTGTGCACATGGACCACGCCGGGCCCTTGATCGTCGTCGGTCAGACAATAGGGTGTGGCATGACCGCCGGGCAACGCGAAGGAGATCGTCGGGGCCAGCACGCAAAACAGATAGGCTAGGGCAACCAGCCATCCTGCCCTCAACCGCTGCGTCCTGGTAAGGCCGACGAACATTCCGCGTCAATACTTTCGATTTACCCAGTTAGGATTCGGAAACATAGCCGCGAAAGCTCCGGCCGCCAAGACGGAACCGGACCGGATGATCATCGTTCCGCACGTCCTATGACGGCCATCAGTACCGCAATCTTCTAGCGCTGATTCGCCTTGTCGCCACTCGCGGTCGCATGTTCGACGCGGTGCGAGACGTGATCCTTGACCTCCTCCTCGACGCGCCGCAGTGCGGCCCGGACGGCGGATATCTGCGTCACGATGTCGATGCAGTACCGTTCCTCGTCGACCATCTTGGACAAGCCTCGCACTCGTCCCTCGATTGGGCTCAGGCGTTTTTGACAGGACGTCTTGATGTCTTTGCACATTTCCATATGCCCCTACAGGTATGGGTTGCGGCGAGACGTCATTTCTGTTCGGCTGGTTGCCGCACCAAGTTCGCGGCCACGCCGCAACAGTGTCTCGACAAGTCCGTGACCCTACGGTCGGCGGACGTTCCCGAGGGCACCATCTGCACCTGCCCGATGCATCCGAAGATCCGGCAGATAGGCCCGGGTAGCTGTCCCATCTGTGGAATGGCGCTGCAGCCGACATGACCCGTCTCCGCTGTGCGATTATCCCAGGCACTGACTGAGGCTAGATAGGTTCGCTACAAAATTGGAAGTGAGCCGGTCGGGCCATTTGCGCCTGGCCGAGTTGGGGCGTATCGGCGCGGCGTTGGGTCGCGCGCGTCGGTCGGGCTCCTCTTCAAAAGCTTCCGATCTTGCCCGTCGCCATCCATAGCGATGAGACTGGAGAAAACTACCTATGCGAGAAGCATCAGCTGCGCAGCGCGATTCTTGAAATGCCGGTAATTCATCGGTTTCGAGGTAGACCTGCGGCGGAAGTACGCGCTCGCGTAAATTCAAGATCGAAAGGTCCGGGCGAGAGGAAGCATCCGTTGCATGACCCGGTCTCTAATCAGAAACAGATGTATCAATACCGCCGCGACGTGAATTACGATAGTGATGAGCAAGCCCCATTCCGCGATTTGATGCCAACCGCCGATCACACGACCAACCGTAGCGTCGGAATTGGTCAGCATCGGTAGCGGCACCGCAAATAAAAACGAAATGTGCCAACCACGAAACGATGCGAAGAACCAACCCGTCAATGTGGTGATAAAAACCAGCGCATAGAGCAGCCAATGCGAACCTTCCGAGCCAAGGGGCACGAAGACATTGCAGCGAAGCTCAGCGACACACTTCTAACCCCGGACGTCCGCGCGGAGGAAGACAAAACCAGCAAGCGCATGTTCGTTCTGCAATACGTGCAGCCCGGTCTCGCAGGCCTTATGGATGGCTCGGTGTCGACACTTGCGCCGCTTTTTGCGGCGGCTTTCGCCACCCATCACAACTGGCAAACGTTTCTAGTAGGTCTGGCGGCGTCGATCGGAGCGGGTATCAGCATGGGCTTCGCCGAGGCGCTATCCGACGATGGCTCCTGCGGGCGCGGTCGTGTTCGTCGAACTTTGGGCTATAGCGTACGTGCGTGCGAAATACATGGATACGCCGTTCCTCCAGGCCGCTTTCCAGATCGTACTCGGAGGGACCATTGTCTTGGGTGTGGGTATCCTCATTGGTGGCGCCTGACCGGGAAGTCTCCGCGAGCAATTTGTTGCCTGCAGCATTGGCGAACGCGACGCCGATTAGCCAGGAATTCTTGGACTCGCACGCAGATCGCATCTCTCAACAACTCCGCATGCCTTGGGACTACGCGGGAGCCGGAATGGCCCGGTGGTCACCCGCTGGGTGGCGCCTTGATGAGGGGGGAATATTGGTTTGAGCCCGTTTCGTGGTCATGATGGTCCATGAGATCAAGGGCGATGCCGATGGACGCAACGACGTACGCCGTAACCCATACCCAGAGATTGCCCAGGACGAGCAAAGGCCTGAACATGCCAAGTCCCAGGCTTGCCGCCACGGCCATGGTCAGAATGAGCGGCGGCCACGGCACTGAATTTGGACTTTGATTTTCATCCACATTCATCCGGATTTCCTAGTTTGCTAACGGACTTGCGCCAGCATTCATGCGCATCACCGAACCACGACCTTCGAACCATCAGGCACGCGGCTATAAAGGTCTATGATGTCCTGGTTGACCATTCGAATGCAGCCCGACGAGACGGCTTTGCCGATGCTCGACGGCTCGGTCGTGCCGTGAATACGAAACAACGTGTCCTTGCCATTCTTGAAAAGATACAAGGCACGCGCGCCTAATGGATTTCGGGCACCCCCATCCATGCCCTTTTGCCAGGGTTTGTAGCGGGCGGGTTCGCGTTTGATCATGTCGCTGGTCGGTGTCCAGTGCGGCCATTTCTTTTTGTATTCGACCGTCGCGGTCCCGGTGAATTCCAGACCCGCTTTCCCGACGCCGACACCGTAGCGCAACGCTTTCCCATGTTCTTGCACCAGGTAAACGAAACGCTCATGCGGATCGACGACGATCGTTCCGACCGGCTCGCGGGTCGGAAAATCGACCACCTGCCGAAGATATTTGGGGTCGATGTCAGCGACATCGACGGCATCGACCTTATATGGCTCGTTGGTCGGCGCGGCGTAAGCCCGGGCAGCCATCGGATTCGCCTGAGTTGAGAATGCAACGGGAGCCGGCGTGGACGACGTTGTGGTACATCCAGCCAAAATCGCCATCCCGGCAAAAACCACAGCTGCGCTGCCGGCTCGTCGAAAGCGGGCAACGGAGTTCGTCTCAAACGGTGTCATTTATTTCATTGCCTGGCTACGCGCGTCGGCAACCGCACGCTTGAAACCGTCATAGGTCAGAGCTGACGTCACTTTGTAATGACCGATGAGATAAGCCGGCGTTCCCTGCAATCCCAGTGAGTCGGCCTGGGCAAGGTTGCGCCGGAGCAAGGCCGTGATCTCGTCACCGTGAGCCTTGAGATCCGCGTCGAGCTTGTCCATGTCGACACCCGATTTGCGAATCGCCGCGAGCATCTGGTCTTCAGGAATCTTGGTGCCGGAAATCGACATCAGCGCGGCATGAACCGCATCGTATTTGCCTTGATACTTTGCGGCCAGCGCCAACTGCGCGCCGTAGACGGACGCTTTGGTGAGGATTGGCCAGTCTTTGTAGACAAGGCGAATATGACCATCCTCTTTTACAACCTTCTCAAGGGCTGGCTCTGCCTTCTTGCAGAAGGGGCAATTGTAATCGAAGAATGTCACGACCGTCAGATCGCCTTTCGGATTTCCCGCAACGGGCGTCGCCGGATCATTTAGGATCGCCTCCGCAGACGTATCGGGATCCTGCGCGAACGCATTGGAAACGGCCATCGGCGTCAGCAGCGCCAACGACAGGATCGAGCGAATAGCAAAATTGTTTAGACGTGCGACGAGCATGATATCTCTCCTCAGTGAATTGACGTTTCAGGATGGTTGAAGCTGATTGAGCCGCTTCAGGAACGTGTCTGAATCGACGGGTCCGACGATTCTTGCAGCGGATATTTCCCTGCTGTCTCGCGCGTTCAGAAAAATAATTGTTGGGGGTCCGACAACGCCGAATCTCTTCATCAATGACCGGGTGTTTTCGTTGTAGTTGGTGGCGTCCGCACGGATCAGCGTGAAATCGCGCAAACGAGTTAAAACTGCCGCGTCTGAAAAGACGGTGCGATCCATGACCTTGCATTCGATGCACCAATCGGCCGAGAAATCGAGCACCACGGGCTTGCTGTCCTGGCGTGCTCTTGCAATCGCCTCATCGAGCGCCTGCGATGTGGTGACGGTTTCGAATTTGGCCGCATGAGCAGCGGTGAAAGGCGCGAATGCGGTAATTCCAGCGAGTTGTCCCAGCAAGCCGAACGAACCAGCGACGGCGGAAATCATCAGAAGCGCCCCGAAACCCAGCGATGTTATCCCTGTCACGACAGGCCACCTGCGCCATGCTTGCCCCCGGCTTCGCGCGCGAAGCTGCGGCACCGCCAGATAGACGCCGGCACCAGCGAGGCCCACGCCCCACAAAACCAAACCCATCCAGGTCGGAATAACGCGCGATATCACCCAGATCGCAACTCCGAGAAAAACGAAGCCGAATACGTGCTTCACCTGTGCCAGCCACGGACCGGACCGGGGCAGGATACTCGCGCCGAACGTGCCAAACGCCAGCAACGGCAAACCCATCCCGATGCCTAATGCGAACAGCGCCGACGCGCCACGCCAGGCGTTTCCGGTCTGAGCAACATAGACCAGCGCCGCCGCCAGTGGCGGCGTCACGCAAGGGCCTACGATCAATGCGGAGCCGAATCCCATCATCGCGGCCCCGCCAAGCGATCCGGCACGGCGGCTACCGGCGCCGACGATACGGCTCTGCCACGCTTGCGGAAGTTGCAGGTCGTAGAGACCGAACATGGAGAGCGCGAGCGCCACGAAAATTGCGCTCATCAGGCCGAGCGCGAGCGGCGTCTGTAGCGCAGCCTGCAGGTTCTGTCCGGACCAGGCGACGACCACTCCCAGAGATGCATAAGCAAGCGCCATCGCTACGACGTAGGCGCCTGACAGCACAAAGCCGCGTTGGGCCGTCAGCTTCTCGCCCGACTGCGCCAGCATCCCGGACAGGATCGGTATCATCGGAAATACGCAAGGCGTGAAGGCCAACAGCAAGCCAAACCCGACAAAGGCGGCAAGCATTGAAGTAAAACTTCCGCTAAGATCGGGCTTGTCCGGCTGTGTCCCTATTCCTTCGCCACGCGATTCGCTCGGCCGTCCCAAGGCCGGATCGGAAATCCAGTTGCTGCTCGACTGTGCCGCTGGCGCGGTCCGACCAGCCGGCTCGGCAACCGACAGCGTTTTCAAATCGATCGTTTTGGTCACCGGCGGATAGCAAATCCCCTGCTCGGCACACCCCTGAAAGGACACCACGACCTCGCTCCGGCCGGCCAGCGATTCCGCAGACACTGTGGCCTGCACCTGCCGGTGATAGATTTCCGTCTCTCCGAATGACGGGTCGTCTTTCATGGCTCCGGCAGGTGTACTTACTTCGACCGGGGCACCTTGCTGGCTCGTGACCTTGATCTTGTCGCGATAGAGGTAATTGCCTGGCGCTATCGCCCAGTTCAGGATCAAAGCACCGTGCGCGCCGTGCGCGACGTTTAGTTGAAAAACCTTGTCAGCCCCCGGCGGGCTCTGTGCTTGCGCGGATGCAGCCACGGAGGTGAACAGAAGAAAGCCGAAGAGTATCCGTAGACAGGCGTTTCGCATGACAATCCAAAAAAATAGGGTGGAGGCTGATTTCGCTGCCCTACCTTAAGGCAGCCTTAAGGCTCGCCTGCGACGTGCCGGTTTGGTGAAACGAGGACGTGATGCGAATTCTGGTTGTTGAGGATGATCCGATTCTGCTTGACGGTTTAAAAGCTGGCTTGAGCCTGGTGGGCGCCACCGTCGACGCGGTCACCTCGTGCGCGGACGGTCTGACCGCGCTGGCAACGGCATCATTTGATGCCGTTGTGCTGGACCTGATGCTGCCGGACGGTTCCGGACTCGATTTGCTGTCAAACATTCGCGCCGCGGGAAATACCACGCCCGTTCTTCTCCTGACCGCGCTTGACGAGGTCGCCGATCGGATCAAAGGGCTCGACGCTGGCGCCGACGATTACTTGGGAAAACCGTTCGATCTGGATGAACTGGCCGCGCGCGTGCGCGCCATCGTTCGGAGAAAAGCAGGCCGTGCCGCGCCGCATCTTGCGTACAACGGGATCACGCTTGATCCGGCGACACTCACCGCATCCGCGGCCGGAAAAACGATAAGCCTGTCTCGGCGCGAGTTTGCGCTTCTTTCCGCGTTAATGGAGCGGCCAGGAACGATCCGCTCGAAGAGCGATCTTGAAGAGCGACTGTACGGCTGGCAGGACGAGGTCGAAAGCAATGCCGTCGAAGTGCATATTCATAATCTTCGCAATAAAATTGGGCGCGATCTCATCGAGACCGTGCGTGGCATAGGATATCGAATGCGGGACGCCAGATCATGATTACCCGTTCCATGAGAGGTCGCCTCTTCATCGTACTAGCGGCCGCAACTGGGCTGATCTGGCTATGCGCAAGCGCATGGGTGTTTTTCCAGACCCGCAGCGAGGTCGAGCATGTGCTGGATACCCGGCTCCAGGAAGCGGCCCGCATGGTTAGCTCGCTGGCCATCAACGGCGCCGGGGTGGCATCAAGTACATCGCGACCCGGCGTGCAGCCGTTGCCCGAGGCTGCAAGCTACGAGCGACAGTTGTCGTGCCAGATCTGGTCGCTGGATGGTCGACTGGTTGCACGATCAAGCGGTGCACCCAACGACCGCCTCGGCAATGAGACGGATGGCTTCTCCGATCAGAACGTGGGCGGCGAGACATGGCGCGTCTATGCCATTTCCGATTCGGCCAAGGGTATCCGCGTGCTCGTCGGAGATCGGCTCGGACTGCGAGAGCGGCTTGTGAGCGACCTGATCAAAGGTCTGCTCTGGCCTGCGATGCTGATCGTTCCGTTGCTCGGATTTCTGATCTGGAACATTCTGGGACGGGGGCTGCGACCGCTTCAACTCATGGCGGCTGATTTGACGAATCGAAACGTCGACGACATGAGTCCCGTCGATGCAAGTCACGCACCTCCCGAGCTGGCTCCTCTCGCAAACTCCCTGAACAGCCTGTTTTCAAAGGTTGAAACTGCACGCCGCCATGAACGCGAGATAACAGCCTTTGCCGCTCATGAATTGCGCACGCCGCTTGCCGGATTAAAGACACAGGCGCAAGTCGCCATCGCAACGCTGGATCCTGAGGCGCGAGCAAGAGCACTTCGTCTCATTGTGATCTCGGTGGATCAAACCTCCAGACTGGTGCGTCAATTGCTGGCAGTCGCACGGATCGACGCACAGGATGACGTCCAACGGACCGATGACGTCAACCTCGGCCAAATTCTCGAGGAAATCATATCGACCGACCCCCTCGCCAACTCAGCCAAGGTCGTTTTGGATCCCGCACTTTACGAGATTGGTATCGCGACAAATCGCGATCTTCTGACGTTGGCACTGCGAAATCTTCATGAAAATGCAGTTCAGCATATCAATAACAACGGCAGCGTAGACTGGAGTGTTTCTTGCAGCAAAACTTGCGTCACAATTGTTGTCGATGACGACGGGCCCGGTATTCCTGACTCCGAACTGGGGCTTGTGACAACGCGGTTTTTTCGCGGCCGTCACAAAAGTCCTTACGGCAGCGGCTTGGGACTTTCGATCGTCCAGCTTGCGGCTGAAAAGCTTGACGCTTCGTTGGTCTTGAAGAACCAGAGCGATGGAAATGGTCTTCGCGTCACGCTGTCTCTGCCCAACGGATAGCAATCGCAGCATTTCTACCAGCCGGGATTGGTCACTCTGCGAAACGAGCGACCGCTCACTGATGCGACCGGCAAGATCCTGCTGACTGAATTTGCGTATGGCGGCAAGGTCATGCCGAGTGGCTTTATTAGGACCACAAGCACAGCGGCGGCGTATTCGGAATCTCTCACAAGGCGCGGAATTTTGTGAAGGCAAAACAGCCAAAAGCCTACGGACCGTTCCTGCTCCGTCTTTGAAACAAGAATTTGACGCCGACTACAACTCCCATCAAAGCCGCCATAACAAGTGCGTCCCTCCTAATGATAGCCCGAGAGAAGTGCCACTCGAAATGCGCGACGTAAGCAACGGCGTAGGCCAGTGCAGGCGCACTCGCCAGAGCTACAAACAAACTTATCAATTTGTGTGAATTGTCTGCCATATGCTACCTTAAATGTCGATGCCTGCTACGAACAAGCCGTCATAAGGTTTAATTTCAACTGTTATCCCGGAACGCTTATGGGTAGACTAACGGCGCAGCAATAACGCTGCGCCTACTTTCGCCCCGCCCACACGGCGGGGCTTTTTTTGGCTGCATCAAAAGGGCAATGATGCTGACCATTGCTGGGCCAAGCATTCTGGCCAGTGATTTCTGGTCAGGCATCTCGCACACCGGGCAAGTCGGCGACGGATGTTCACTGCATCGAGTGATTGTCATGCTGAATTGTTCTAACTTGGCGAGGTCGGCGCGTTGGTTTTGACACTGGCGAAGTGTGCGCAGGCATCGCTTTCACTTCCGTTCGCGCGAACCTCGACGAGGCGCCGCAACTATCCGCCGCGCACGATAGTGAAGCCTGATTCGTAGATCCTCATTGATCCCGTCGCACTAGCCTGCTGCGGCTTGATTGCTGACCTCGATTGTGAGGTGGGACAAATCGCCGAACTTGCTGAGGTTGCGGCGATAATATTCGGCACCGCGATGTTTCTCGGTCGCGACGGCGACGATTGCTCCGAGGTGCCCCGGTCCCAGCCGCCAGAGATGCAGGTCGGTCACCCGATCTCCATCGCTCTCGATCGTCTGCCTGACCTTTTCCGCCATGCGCGGATCCGGATTGCGGTCCAGCAGGATGCCGCCTGTGTCCCGCAACAGGCCGAACGACCAGTTTGCGATAACGAACGCGCCAATCAGACCGGCGAGCGGATCCATCCAGAGCCACCCAAAGGTGCGCGCGAGGAGAAGTCCGACAATCACCAGCACCGAAACCGCTGCATCGGCCGCGACGTGAACGATCGCGGCCCGCATATTGTTGTCACGATGATGGGCGCTCGCAGGCGCATCATGATCGTGTTCTTCGAAACTCTCTTCAAATTCCTTGAACTGATCGCCCTGCTTCAGGCGAACCTTGGCCACGAACTCATGAGGTTCCGGAATTTCGTCGATCGATTCCAGATATCCTCCACGATCCGCGAATGTGAATGTCTGTCTGCTGCCAGCAGGTCTTATAGTTTCAACGGTGACATGCGAGGCATGCAACTGCAAACCATCCGGAAGCTGCAATCGGAAACGCGGCGGCACGCCGTTTTCAAAAACCTCAAGTTCGATGACGCCGGCTCCTAGGTCGATCCGGCGGACATCCTCACCATGACCGTGTGGATGCTCGTGGCCATGTGAATGACCATGGCCATGACTGTGTCCGTGGTGACCGCCGGACAGCAGCCACGCACTTGCCAGGTTGACGCCAAGACCGAGCACGGCAATCGGAATAGCCTCGTTGAAACTGATGGCGACCGGGGACAGGAAACGCGATATCGCCTCATAACCGATCAGCAACGCGATCATCGCCAATATGATTGCGCTACTGTATCCGGCGAGATCCCCGAACTTTCCGGTGCCGAAGGTGAAATTCCTGTCGCCGGCATGTCGGCGCGCATATGTATAGGCCAACGCCGCCAACAGAAGCGCGCCGGCGTGCGTCGACATGTGCAGACCGTCGGCGATAAGAGCCAATGATCCGAACAGTGCGCCGCCGACGATCTCTGCGATCATCATGACGCCGCACAGCGCGATGACCGCCCAGGTCCGCCGCGCGGCCTTGTCGTGATCTTCTCCTAAAAATACGTGATTATGCGCGGCGAGAGGATCGAACGTTCGGTCGGCGTCCATGGCGTGTCCTTACTTCAGGTAGGTGTGAACGACTTCGATCAGTTGATCCGCCGCGTCCGAATTGAGCGCACCGGGGTTCTTCTGGGGGTCGACCAAATGGGTGCGGATATGATCCTAGACCACCTCGGCCATCAGCCCCGCGACACTCCCCCGGATGCCGGCGATCATGTGCATGATGCGTTCACACTCGGCTTCTTCGCTCAAGGCACGCTCGATGGCTTCGACTTGCCCGCGGATACGGCGGACGCGCGCAAGCAGCCTCTTCTTCTCTCGGATGGTATGGCTCATGCGACAATATAGCCGACCCCCCTATCCTTTTCAAGGATTGGCTTATCCCCCCGGGGAGGATATGTTCCGTGGATGGCAAAAATTCACGTTCACGAAACTCATTCCAATATCGTCAAGCGGCTCCGTCGCGCCGAGGGACATCTTCGCCGGGTCATCGGCATGTTCGACGAAGGTCGGTCATGCCTGGATCTGGCTCAGCAGCTTCACGCGGTCGAGAAGGCCGTCGGCGAGGCGAAGCGAACGCTGATCCATGACCACGTCGACCACTGCCTCGATCTCGCCGTGAGCGGACCCGGCAAATCGACAAGAACCGTCGTCGACGAGTTCAAAGCCATTTCCAAATATCTGTGACGGTGTCCGCGCTGGTCCACGTCGGAAGAGTATCATGATGAGTCGCTCGACGATCGTTGTGCTTGCGTTCGCGGCAGGAGCCGCGATTTTCGCGCTCGCGCCGGGGCTGTCGACGACCGTCCAACAGGCAGTCGGGATGGGACCGCAGACGAAGATAGCACTCTCGCCGAAGCCGTCGGCGCCTGAGCCGATCTCCGGCCTTCTTCCTATGAGTGATGAGCAGATCAAGCTCGCGCAGATCGATCTGGTCGATGTAGGACCGGCAGCAATCGCCAAGCGTCTCGTCGTTCCGGGTTCGGTTGTTCCCGACGCGGACCGGATCGCGCATGTCTCGGTCAAGCTGTCCGGGACGGTCGCGGAGCTGCGCAAGAATATCGGTGAAGATGTCGCAAAGGGCGAAGTAATCGCCGTCCTCGAGAGCCGCGAGGTCGCGGATGCCAAGAGTGAATATCTGGCAGCCGGACTTACAAACGATCTGCAACAGGATTTGTCCACGCGCGACAAGACACTCTGGGACAGCCGTGTAGGCACCGAACAGCAATACCTGCGGTCGCGCAACGCCGCGGCGCAAACCGAAATGCGGTTGAAAATCGCGCGGCAGAAACTACTCGCGCTGGGACTCGGCGAAGGGGAAATCACCGCGGTGCCCGGGGCTCCGGAAGCTTCGCTTCGACGCCAGGATGTACGCTCACCAATCTCCGGGCGTGTGGCCGAACGCAAGGTCGAGTTGGGAACGGCGGTCGGCCGGGACAGTCTGGAGACCGAATTGTTCGTCGTGGTCGACCTCAGCCGTGTCTGGGTGGAATTGTCTGTCGCCTCCTCCGACCTTCCTTCGATCAAGGAAGGCCAGCCGGTTCAAATTTCCGCGCGCGGTCTCACCGAGACAGCCATCGGCAAGGTCGTCTTCGTAAGCCCGCTGGTCGACAAGGATACGCGCACGGCGCGCGTCGTCGCCGAAATACAGAATCCCGACCGGATGTGGCGTCCGGGCTCGTTCGTCACGGCGGCGATCGCTCTCAACGAGCGGACCGTGCCCGTCGTGGTGCCGGCGACCGCAATTCAGAAGTTGGACGGCCAGCCGATCGTATTTGTCCGGACCAAAGGCGGTTTCGAGAAGCGCGACGTCGTGCTGGGCGAGAGGGAGGATCAATCCCTCGAGATCGTGTCCGGCCTGACGCCCGGCGAGTCCATCGCCGCGACGAATACGTTCCCGCTCAAGGCCGAGCTGTCGAAGCCGCGGGACGAGGACTGAGCGATGATCGAACGCATCATCGATTTTTCTGTTCGGCGCCGATGGCTCGTCTTGCTGATCACGCTGGCGGCAGTCGTGTCGGGCTTCTGGTCGCTGACCAAACTTCCGATCGATGCGGTTCCGGACGTCACCAACGTTCAGGTCCAGGTCAATGCAGTGGCCCCGGCGCTGACGCCGGTCGAAATCGAGAAGCAGGTCACCGTGGCACTGGAAACAGTGCTGGCCGGCACGCCCGGTTTGGAATCGACGCGGTCCTTTTCGCGAAACGGTTTTGCCCAGATCACGGCCGTGTTCGCCGACCGCACGAACATCTACTTCGCGCGCCAGCAGGTCTCGGAGCGTATCAACGAGGCCAAGGCCAATCTTCCGCCTGGCGTTGACATCAAGCTTGGGCCGATCTCGACGGGTTTGGGCGAGATCTACTGGTGGGCGGTCGAGTACGCCAAGCCTGGCGCAATTGTTCCGGTTCTCGACGGGCAGCCCGGATGGCAATCGGACGGAACCTACCTGACGCCCGAAGGTGAGCGCCTGACCGACGATTTTCAGCGGACGGTCTATCTGCGCACCGTGCAGGACTGGATCATCCGCCCGCAGATGAAGACCGTTCCGGGGGTGGCTGGCGCCGACGCCATCGGGGGATTCGTCAAGCAATTCCAGGTGCAGCCCGACCCGTCGCGGCTGATCAGCTTCGGACTGTCGCTTAACCAGCTAATCGCGGCCATCGAAGCAAATAACGTAAGCCGCGGCGCCAACTACATCGAGCAAAACGGCGAAGGGTACGTGGTCCGCGCCAGCGGGCGCGTCGAAAACATCGAGGACATCTCGCAAATCGTCGTGGCCACGCGGACCGGCGTCCCGGTCCGCGTCAAGGATGTCGCCGAGGTCGTGATTGGAAAGGAATTGCGGACCGGCAGTGCCAGCGTCAACGGCCGCGAGGTCGTCCTCGGAACGGCGCTCATGCTGATCGGCGGCAATAGCCGCACGGTTGCGGCTGCGGCCGATGCGAAGATCAAGCAGATCAGTCGCACCCTACCGCCCGGCATCTATGCCCACACCGTGCTCAACCGCACGCAATTGGTCGATGCCACGATCGAGACCGTCGCCACCAATCTGGCGGAAGGCGCTCTGCTCGTTATAGTCGTGCTGTTCCTCTTGTTGGGCAACCTGCGGGCCGCGGTAGTGACCGCGTGCGTCATTCCGGTCACCATGATGCTGACCGCAACTGGCATGCTGCAGGGCAGGATCAGCGCCAACCTTATGAGCCTGGGCGCGCTGGATTTCGGACTGATCGTGGACGGCGCGGTGATCATCGCAGAAAACAGTCTGCGCCACCTCGCCGAGCGTCAGCGCGAGTTCGGGCGAGCGCTGGCGTTGGACGAGCGGCTCCAGACCGTCAAGGAATCCGCCATCGAAATGATCCGGCCGACGGTCTACGGCCAACTCATCATCATTCTCGTCTACCTGCCGCTGCTGACGTTTACGGGCGTCGAGGGCAAGACGTTCGAGCCGATGGCGCTGACGGTCATCATCGCGCTCGTCGCGGCCTTCGTCGTCTCGCTGACGTTCGTCCCGGCCATGATTGCACTGGTCGTCACCACACCCGTGAACGAGCAAGAAAACGCCATCATCCGCACGCTGAAGGCCGGCTATGCGCCGCTGTTGACGCGGGTGATCGCGTCACCGCTCCCGGCGATCGGCGTTGCTTCGGTTTTGTTCATCGCGGCGGGTTTGCTGTTCACCAGGCTGGGACAGGAGTTTACGCCGACGCTGGATGAGAAGAACATCGTGATGGAGGTCAAGCGGATCCCGAGTACGTCGATAATCCAATCGCAGGCGATGCAACTCCAGATCGAGAGCGTCGTCAGCAAGTTTCCCGAGGTGGCGTTCGTATTCTCCCGCACCGGAACGCCGGACCTCGCCGCCGACCCGATGCCGCCGAACGCGTCCGACACCTACATCATCGTCAAGCCGCAGGCCGAGTGGCCGGATCCGTCGCTGACCAAGGACGATCTCATCAAGCAGATCGAAGCGGAAGCCTCGAAACTGCCGGGGAACAAACTCGGCTTCTCCCAGCCCATCGAAATGCGGTTCAATGAGCTGATCGCCGGCGTGCGCGAGGATCTGGCGGTCAAGGTGTTCGGCGATGATTTCGAGCAGATGCAGCGAACCGCGAGCAGCATCGCCAGTGTGCTGCGACACATCGACGGCGCCCAGAACGTCAAGGTGGAAGAGACCACCGGTCTTCCGTTCCTGGAGATCAAGATCGACAAAGCCGAAATCGCCCGCCGAGGACTGAGCCTGCTCGCGGTCCAGGATGTGATCGAGGCAGCGATCGGCGGCCGGGTCGCTGGACTGGTCTTCGAGGGGGATCGGCGTTTCCAGATCATCGTCCGGCTGAATGACGCGCTGCGCAACGACATCGCGGCGCTGGAAAACCTGCCGGTCCAACTGCCGCGACTGACTGCAAATGCCGCGGTGGCATCCGTCCCCCTTCGCGCTCTGGCGACATTCGAGCAAACCGAGGGCGCAAACCAGATCAGTCGTGAGAACGGCAAGCGGCGTGTCGTCGCGACGGCCGAAGTCCGTGGGCGGGATATCGGATCGTTGGTTGCCGAGGCGCAGGCGGTCGTCGGAGAGAAGGTCAAGCTGGCGCCCGGGACCTGGCTCTCCTGGGGTGGTCAATTCGAGAATTTCTCCATCGCCCGGCAGCGTCTGATGTTCGTGGTCCCCGGCTGTTTCCTCTTGATCTTCCTGCTGCTGTTCGGCGCCCTTGGCTCCGCACGCGACGCACTTCTGGTCTTCAGCGCGGTGCCCCTGGCGCTTACCGGCGGTATCGCTGCGCTGTGGCTGCGCGGCATGCCGTTTTCGATCTCGGCCGCCGTCGGCTTTATCGCACTTTCAGGCGTCGCCGTTTTGAACGGATTGGTGATGCTCAGCCAGATTCGAAGATTGGTTTCGGAAGGTGTCAGTACCGGCGCCGCCATCAGCCAAGGCGCTCTGACGCGCTTTCGTCCGGTCGTCATGACGGCATTGGTCGCATCGCTGGGTTTCGTGCCGATGGCTCTCGCGACGGGAACAGGGGCGGAAGTGCAGAAGCCGCTGGCGACCGTGGTGATCGGCGGCCTGCTGAGCGCGACGCTGCTGACCTTGTTGGTGTTGCCGGCGCTCTATTCCTACTTCGCATCTGCCGAAAGATCGGCAAAACCCACTAACGCGTTCATTCCGCGCCGTGCGGCCGAATAGAGATTGGGAGCCACGACATGTTGAAGGAAATTCAGGACTGGTTCGGTCTGTCGCCGCAGGAACAATCACTTGGTCTTGGTCACGGGCATGCCGGCGGCAAGGGTCACGGCCACACCCACGGCACGATAGATCCGACCATCGCGACGACGACGCGGGGCATCTGGGCCATCAAATGGTCGTTCGTCGTGTTGGCGATCACGTCCATCCTCCAGCTTGGAGTCGTCGCAATTTCTGGTAGCGTCGCGCTGCTCGCCGACACGATCCACAACGTCGGAGACGCGGTGACCGCAATTCCTCTCTGGATTGCCTTCATGTTGGCGCGCCGCAAGCCGAGCAAGACTTTTACCTATGGTCTGGGGCGCGTCGAGGATCTGGCGGGTGTGATCATTGTTGCGATCATCCTTTTCAGTGCCGTGTTCGCCGGCTATGAGGCGATCGACCGCCTGCTTCACCCGCAGCGTATCAATTTACTTGGCTGGGTGATGGCCGCCGGCATCATCGGATTCCTCGGAAATGAAGCGGTCGCAGTGTTCCGCATTCGGGTCGGCCGCGAGATCAACAGCGCCGCCCTTATCGCCGATGGCTACCATGCTCGCACCGATGGTTTCACAAGCCTTGCGGTTGTCCTGGGTGCGATCGGCGTATGGCTCGGATACCCATTGGCCGATCCAATTGTCGGTCTCCTCATCACCGTCGCCATCTTCGGCATCGTCTGGCAGTCGTCCAAGGCGGTGTTTGTCCGGATGCTCGACGGCGTCGATCCCGCAATCATCGACGAAATCAGGCACGCTGCCGTGCATGTCAAAGATGTCCGCCAGATTCTCGACGTCAAGGCACGCTGGATTGGGCATCGCTTGCTTGCCGACATCGGTGTTCAGGTCGCCCCTGACATGGCCGTGGCTGACGCCGACCGTTTGGCCGAAAGCCTCCGGCATGAGATGCTCGAACACATACCCGCGCTCAGCGTCGCTAACGTGCGTGTTTCCTCTCGAACCGGTGAAGACGCCGGGATTTCCGCCGGCCATCACGCTCCGGAGCCGTTCCAGGTTCGCAGCGAGTTGGCGGAGGGAAAGCTTGCAATCGCGGATACACCGGCGGGCGAGCGGATGCGACTCACGCTGAATCGTTTCGTCGACGAGCTGAGTGCGACCGTGATCATTGACCGCGCCGGACAGGCCGAGACGCTTGTGCTCTTCACCTCTTCGTCAAATCCTTCGATGCTCGAAAGCGCGTCGGCGCCCGCCGAGCCACATGAGTTTGACGCGCGGCTTATTTTGTCGGCGGACGGCAAAGAGGACATTCAGGAATTTCGTATGGAGGAGCCGGCGGGCCACGGTCATTGAAACTCCGAGCAGCCGCCCGCTATGCAACTTGGGTATCCGCCTAGCTAAGACGTCGGCTCAGGCCTCGCCATTCCGGTTGCTGAACCGAACGCCGAGTGTCGGGAATTCCGGACGGCGACGCCACCCAAGCGACGCGCCGGTTGCCGAGTGGTTGCGCACCGTGCAGCTAATCGCCCCTCCCCCGAAGGAAATCGTCGCGGCCTTCGGGATCCGGTGGCGCGGCGCCGATCTATTGTCGTCTTCCATCCACATCCTCCGCTTCCTCCGGCCGACCAACGCTCGCCTTCGGCTCAGTGCTTGTGTTCGCCCCTCTGCGCAGTCTGCATCCCGGCCCCGGCCTTCCCGCCTTTATCCGGTTTCTTATCGCCGCCCTTGTTCATCGACTCCATCTCTTCGTCCGGCGGTGCCCTCGCCACCATGTCCTTGTAGTGCTCTGCGGACAGGCCGGGCAGCTTGGTGACGAAAGCGACGATACTCCAGATGGCCGCATCATCGTGCCCGAGCCCCCAGGCCGGCATGCCACTCATCTTCAAGACATGCTTCGTGACCCAGAACGCCGTCTTTGGATCGATGCGCTGCTCCGTGAGATTCGGGGGCTTCAGGTAGAGGCCGGGCCGGATTTCAGAATCCGATTGCTCCGGCGCAAGATGGCAATTCATCCGCCTCGCCGTGATCAACCGCTATTCGATCCTGCTGTCGAGCGGGACGAGCTCGGGCAAGACCACGTTCGTGAATGCGATCCTCAAGGAAGTGCCGGTCGACGAGCGCATCATCACCATCGAGGATACGCGGGAGATCAACCCGGTCCAGAAGAACTACCTGCCGCTCATTGCCTTCAAGAGCGACCAAGGAGAGCGACAACATTTGCCGACATGGGTCGTCGACAGTTTCAATCAATATATCGCGCTCGAGCCGGAGACGCGCAACAGCGCCGTCTTCAATGTCAACATGGCGATGTCGCTCTGGAACAACGGGCTGATTTCAGCGGCAACGGAGACCTCAGACTTCGACATTCGCGAGCTACGCCGCCGGCCGATGACGATCTTCATCGGTTGCACCATCGCACAGTTATCGATCTTCCGACCGCTGATCCGCATCCTGTTTCAGCAGGTCCATGATCTGATGATGGTGAAGATCCCCCGCGAGGACGAGCCACACCAAGTGCTGCTGATGCTCGACGAGTTCTATCATGTCGGAAGGATGGACTCGCTGATCTCGAAGATCACGATCAGCGCCGGCTATGGCTTCCGCATGGCCATCATCATGCAGGACATTGCGCAGCTCGATGAGCTCTACGAACACGCGCATCACGACGGTGTCCGGTTCCCAGATCAAGCTGTTCATCCAGATCAACGACCTCGTGACGTCGGAGTTCGTGTCGGAGGTGCTGGGCGAGACAACGCAGGTCTACCAGACACCAATCCAGCGGCCCGGGCAGGGGATATTCGCGCCGCGCGTCTGGTCTCCCCACTACACGCCGCGGCCGCTGCGCAGCCCGCTCGAGCTGCGCGAGATGTCGGCACGGCGTTCAATCCTGCTGGTGAAAAACTCGCGATCGTTCGAACTGACCAAAATCCGACACTAGACGCCCACGCTGGCCGCAAAGAAGGACGACCGTCGCGCCGCCGTTGTCTCAACGGTGCGTCAAAACTCCTGTTATATTCATGGGAACGTCACGGCGCTTGGCACCGCGGGTCGCCATCCACGCCTGCGTGGAGCCGTGCGGCCACCGGGCGTTTCGAGAGGTCGTCAAGCTCAAGCGGTGCGTTGACTCACTCATTCTTTGCAGGTGCCCCGAGTGAGGAGCTCTGGCCAAGCACGACGCCATTCACCGATTGGCCATACATCGACATGGGTGAGTCGTGATACTTCTTGCGGGTTTCGGCAACCGAGCCCGAGAATCGCGGATCCTGAGGACGCTCCTGGCTATCGATAAAGGTCGCCACGTCCCAGGCTTCCTGATCGCTGAGCGTGTTGCCCTGGCTCAGCGGCATGTTCGCTTTGATAAAGCCGGCGGCATTCGTAATGGAGCTCATGCCGGCTCCCCAGTTGTACGAGCGCGCTCCCCATAGGGGCGGAAACACCACCGTGCCGTCGGACGAGTTTTGTCCCTGCCCCGTAACTCCATGGCAGACAGCGCATTTTTGCACATAGACCTGCTCCCCGTGACCATAGTCGAGCTTGGCAGGCTTCGGTAGTTTCGGATAACCGCGACCGGGCAAATCGACGCCGGTCGGCGCACCCTTCGCCAGGAAATAGGCATAGGTTTCGATGGCGACGAGAACGTTGTCGCCCAAGGGGGGCGCCTTCCCGTTCATGCTATAACGAAAGCAGCCCTGTACTCGCTGCTGAAATGTGTTCACATGACCGTTCTTGTCGCGGTACGCCGGATAGGCGACGTATGCGGCCCAGAGAGGCGCGGAGTTCGCGAGCCGGCCTCTGTCGATATGGCAGTTCGCGCACTGAAGCGCGTTACCGACGAATTCCTTGGCATTGTTCTGAGTATCATGGAAAATATCCGAGCCGAGCCTGACCATTTTGCCGAAATCGTCGTCGGGTATTTCGTCGTCGCGCGGAGGCGTGAAGACCTGCTTCGCCTGCGCGCCCTTGTCAGTCGCATTTGTGTCCTTCGTTGATGTCCCCGCGGTCTTCGGGTTTTCTGGCCGCGGAAGCGAATAGCCGACAAATCCGGCCAGCCCGAGAAAGAGCAAGCCCGCTGCCCAGGTTTGCGGGTTGGGTCGGCTTTCGCTCATGGCTTCGTTCCTTTCTGCCCTGCAGATGCCGAAGCGACTACTGGCAGGCTGGCATAGTATGCGCCGACCGCGGCCATCTGCGCTTCATCGAGCTTGCTCGCGATCCCCGTCATCAAATTCAACGGATCGTTGCCGCGCTTTCCTTCCTTCCACGCTTTCAGCTCTTTTACGATATATTCGGCGGATTGGGCGGCCAGCTTCGGAAACGAATCACCAACACCTTGTCCGGCCCGGCCGTGACATTGCCCACAGCCCGGCAAGCCCTTGGACCAATCTCCTCGCAGCGCGAGAGCAGCACCTATGGCGAGGGTCTTGTCATCCGGCTTTTTCGGCTCCTGCACTTTGGGGGCCGACAATGCGCCGTAAAAGGACGCCACCGCTCCGCGCTCGTCCGCGCCAAGCGCCTTGGCGATGGGGTGCATGGTTTCACTTTCGCGTTTTCTGTCGGCAAAATCGTTGAGCTGGCGCAGAAGATATCCGCTATCAAGTCCGGCAAGCCTCGGATAAGCGGCATCGAGCCGCCCCTCGCCTTGATTGCCATGGCAGGCGGAACAGGCAGGCGCCCCCTTATCGTTGCCATTCGCTGCTATGCCGCTGCCGTCCGCCGCAATCGCGGTCGCGATGAACAGTCTTGCCAGCAAGATCATGAAACAGCCAGCCGAGACTAGCGCGAGAAGGTTGACAGACGTCGTCGACCGAGCAGGCAAGTTCTCGGGAGCTTCCGCGCGTTCCGCTGCCCTTTGATCCCCGGATGGTGGTAGCGACTGGAATGCCAAAATGTATGTCCCGTAAGTCCTGCGATTTCATCACACAGGAATAAACCGCCCCAGACCCTCGTTCGGATGAGTTGATTGCCTCCGAAAATAGTCTTGTAGTGCATTGATCGCCTTGACCGGCAAGTCTTGCCGATTCCGACCAAATTTCTGAGGCACACCTTGGGCGGTCACGAAGGCTGCTTTGTAGCTGTGGTCCGCCGCTAGGGCCGCGTCTACCGTAAAGATGTGCTCGATTCGATGGCCCGGAGGATTTTCAAGCTTGCCGTAGATGGTCAATCCCCTGAAGCGCTTGAGGTAGCCGCCCATCTGCCCGAAAGGATCGGCTGAAAATGTCCGCTCTAGGCTCTCCTCCATCATCTCTTGGATTTCCACGCCGGTAAGGTCTACGGTCGAGATCGGCGGATTGCTCGGAATGATATTCCAGAGATCGTTCATGGTAACCGGGCCTGGTGGGACCGGTGCACCATATCGCCAACCATTTGAAAATGCGATATCCGTTCCCCCGGCTTTCGCAGCGGCCGCAAGGAGCACATCGTCCATCGACGCGGAAAGGATCGTGTCGCGGTGCAATCCGATAGGTGTATTGCCGACAATCTCTGCCAACATGGCGCGATGGGGACTCATTACTTCGTCAACAAGGCGCTGCATCACCGGGTCCGGCTCTATAGCATCGCTGACGGAAATAAGCTGATGCTGTACATCAGAAATCCTTCCGTCGGTTACGTTCAGGTCCAGCCGTCCAACAAAGGATCCATGGCAACCGGACTGAATGATGAGTGTGTTCCCGATCCGGGCGGGGCGTTCGAGCCGGTTGTGCGTGTGACCGCTGACGAGGATGTCGATGCCCTTAACGGAGGCCGCGAGTTTGACATCTTGAGGAAAACCCAAATGCGACAATACGACAATCAGGTCGACTCTCTCGGCGCACTTTAGCCGATTGATCTCTGCAGGTAGCTCATCTAGACCCAAGGTGAAGCGGAGGCCCTCGCTGAAATGTGGCGGCATGCTTTTGTCAAGGATTGTGGCTGCGATTCCGATCACGCCGACGCGCAGTCCGGCGCACTCGAGAGCCACGGATGCGGGAAAAGCTCGATCACCGGTCGCCTTGTCGTAGCAGTTGATGGCGAGCATCGGGTGGTCAAGCCGATCGACCACCTTGCGGAAGTGCGCGGGGCCCCAGGCAAACTCCCAATGCGCCGTCATAGCGTCGAGTTTCAGCGCGTTGACGAGCGGGATCAAAGCTTCACCGCGACTTACGGCGGCGGGGTATGTCCCATGAAACGTATCACCATTGTCGAGAACCAAGACATTGCCAGGATTTTCACGACGCGCGGAATTTAACAGCGAAGCGATTCGCGCGTATCCTCCGAGCGTGGGGTAAGACGCTTTGCTTCCGCTCCAGACAAGCTCTGGATGGGGTTCCAGGTAGCCATGTGTGTCGTTGATCTGAATAACTGTCAGATTGCAGGATTGTGTCATTCGACCTCCGCTACGCTGGCGGAGCTTGCTTGGCTCCAATGTCTGCAATTACTTCCTGCAGCGCAGCGCGGACGCTTGCTGCAATTCCAGCGAGCTTGGGGTTCTCGATTGCTTGCATAGACGCTACCGGATCCACAGCTGAAATTTCAGTACGACCCGAATCACGCTCTTGCAGGACAACATTGCAAGGAAGCATGGTGCCTATTTTATCCTCAGCCTGGAGCGCTTGGTACGCCATTTTTGGGTTGCAAGCGCCTAGGATACGGTAAGGATGAAAGTCCACATCCAGCTTCTTCTTTAATGTTTGCTGCACATCAATCTCGGTGAGCACACCAAAACCATGTTTCTTCAAGGCTTCGGTAGTCGCAGAAACGGCGGCTTCCATCGGCAAATCGACAGTCTTAGAAAAATGGTAGCTCATGAGCGTTTCTCCAGGCGCGGTAAAATATGCGGGGTTAGCTTCGCTGTTAACGCCGTTCGACAGCTAAGGTTCACTGACATCGCGAATGGCTCGGGTCGAACGACAGCACGCCTACCACTAGCCGCGTTCAGTCGGCGGCAGCAGCACCGGCCGTCGCGGTGACTCCAGCCGCGACCGAGAGCTATTTCCTAGCTCGCCTTCGCACGATTCGTAGCACTCCCGTCCACAGTAGGTTCAACGGCTAAAGCTAACGCGCGGTCGATTGCAATCGCACCCGATCCGTTAAAGGCGAAATGAATCAACGCGCCAAGGATAGCTATATTCGTGAACAACGGCCCGGCGTGGCCGGGAGCCACGTGCAGCGTAATCGTAATCGGCACCAGAGTCATGAAAAGCGCGACGGACGACAGCCGGGTCATAAAACCGATAGCAAGCGCGACCCCGGCCGGAACGAAAATAGCTCCGGAAACCCAGAGCAAAACAGATGGATTGCCGATCGTGTTGATTGTATTTGCCCACGGCGATTCAGCTATCCGCTCAAGCATCTGACGATGCTCCACGAAATGTCCGAGCCCGCCAACGATGAAAATGAGGCTGAGGCAACCGCGAAAAATGAGGTCCGAGAAGCTTGAGTTTGTTTTCGAGAACCGCTGTAATTGCGCAATAAATGTCACTCTTCAATCTTTGAGATGAACGGCCCAGGCGCACGCCAATTAACGCTCTCGTTTATCGGCCAGAGGACAGGTACTTGGCGAGCGCTGCACCTGCCAACACCAGCACCACGATGACGACAATCCATGTGAGGCCCATGCCAAACATCATTCCTCCGCCTGCACCGTCCATCATTGTCTTGGGTCCTTCTGTTTAGATTGCACTAGTACGTCACGATCCGACTCACGCCGCGCTTTCGGTTTCGCCGCCCGCCTTTTGCATCGCCGGGAATCCACCGGCTACATGCGAGACGTTGGCGATACCGATGCTCTTGAGCGTCTTCGCAGCCAGCGCTGATCGGTTGCCGGAAGCACAATAGAGCACCAGCCGCTTGCCGCTGCTCAACGGCTTGACATGGGTTGGGCTGTTGGGGTCGGCATGGAATTCTAGGAATCCGCGTGAGGCATGCACCGATCCCTTGAGAACGCCAGTCTTGCGTCGCTCGTTGGTTTCCCGGACATCGACGAATACCACATTCGGGTCGTCCATCAGTTTCACGGCGGCGTCCGCCGAAAGCGTCTCGACCTCCGCCGTGGCCTCGGCGACGAGTTCTTTTGCGCTCTTAATGTTCATGGAGGTCTCCTTCATTCCAGGGCGCGCTTTCGAGCGCCCCAAGGGGGATTTTGAGATAACGCCGGCCGTTCGACTCTGGATCGGGCAGCCGACCGCCTCGAATGTTCACTTGCAGGGATTGCAATATCAGTTTCGGCATAGGCAGTTTCTTGTCACGAGTCTGCCGAAGCGCCACGAACTCAGCTTCGGTCTTCGCCTCTCTAAGATGAATGTTTTCGGATTTCTGCTGTCCCACCGTACTTTCCCAGGCGGGCTGGCGCCCGCCTGGCATGTAGTCGTGTCCGGTGAAAACCTTGGTGTCCTCTGGCAACGCAAGAATCCTATGGATACTTCTCCAAAGTGCGTGCGCATCCCCACCCGGAAAATCGGCGCGTGCCGTTCCGAAGTCTGGTTGGAACAGGGTGTCATGAACGAAGATTGCATCTCCGACACCGTAGGCGATCGAGGCAAGCGTATGCCCCGGCGTAAACATCACCTCGACATCACAACTGCCGATTTTGAACCGCTCGCCGTCGACGAACAGCTTGTCCCATTGCGAGCCGTCGGTCGGGAAGGTGTCGGAGTAATTGTAGATTTCTTTCCAGAGCTTCTGCACTTCGACGACCTTTTCGCCGATCGCGGTCTGGACGCCCGTTTTGCCCCTGAGATAGGCCGCTGCCGAGAAATGGTCGGCATGCGGATGCGTGTCGAGAATCCATTCGAGCGTGTAGCCCTCGTTCCGCACATGATCGAGTAGCTCATCGGTCGACCACGTAGCTGTTGAACCGGACTTTTCATCAAAATCGAGAACAGGGTCGATGATGGCGCAGTGCCGGGTCTCGGGATCCGCGACAACATACTGCACACTGAAGGTGCGTTTGTCGAAGAACCCCTTGACGATTGGACGCCCCTGCAACGCTGACTTCACCATGCAACCGTCCTTTCCTGGAGATAAGAGATGTTCAAGCCGCGAACAGCGTCACCGTTCCGCGCGCGACGACGTAGAGGCCGACCAGAATAACCAGGCCAGCGAACGTCAGATTGAGTGACCGCTTCCTTGCTGCGAGCGCTTTTCCGAACGCCACACCGGCGACGCCGCCAACCAGGCCGCCGAGAACGAACAGGCTGGCAATCGGCCAGTCGATCATTCCGGAGATTGCATAGCTCGCTGCAGTTGCTGCCCCGAATGCTGCGACGGCAACGAGAGAGGTGCCGATCGCCATCGTCAGGGGCATCCCGGTCGCAAGCATGAGGCCGGGCACGATCAGGAAACCGCCTCCAATTCCGAAGAAACCCGACAACAGTCCGACCGCAAAACCGATGCCCAGCAGCAGCGGTAAAAGCTCGCGTGCCGTTGTCATCGACAATCGCACCTCCCGATTCCCCGCCGTACTGCGGCTGCGCAGCATGGTGATTCCCACGATGATCATCAGCGCGCCGAACAGGACCAGGAGTTTCTGCCCATCGAGCGCTTTGGCCACCGTAGAGCCCGCAACCGCCCCGAACACGCCGGCTGACGCAAAGACGGCCGCACAGCGCCACTTCACATTTCCGGCGCGGGCATGGCTCACCACGTTGCCGAGTGCGCTCAGTGAGACCGCAATAGCACTTGTGCCGATAGCGACATGTGGCGACGTGACCCCGACAGCGTAAACCAGAAGAGGAACTGCGAGGATAGAACCGCCGCCTCCGACAAGGCCGAGCACCAGACCAACAATTCCGCCCGAAATCGTTGTCGAAATGCCGACGGGAAAGTCCATCATGGCTCAGCAACGCTCCCTGTTACGCCTGAGCCATTCGATTCCACGGAGCAAACGCGAGAATTCGGGCCATAACGCAGGTGCCGGTGCTCCCTGCGAAGATCAGACCGGCGCCGACGAATCCCGATAGGGCGTAGAACCCCGGATGCAGCAGCGCGCCCAAACCAACGCCAAGAACCACGAGACTGCCTGCCGCGATCTGCACCTGCCGCATTATTTCGATCGGCCGGCGGGTATCCTTGAGAACCGGCAGCCCGGCCGCTTTCCAGGCGTTCAGTCCGCCACGTAGAATGTGTGCGTCGCCGCCGGCAGCGACCGCGAGCTTTTCCGCCGCTGCACCGGTTCGGCTTCCTGACCGGCAGTGAAAGATCAGCAGCTGCGCCTCGTGCCGATCCAGCGGAGCGGTAAGGCGGGACAATGGAACAGGCTTGGCATTTGGGATACGCTCGCGCGCATGTTCGTCCGGTTCGCGCACGTCGATGAGCAAGGCCCCCTCTTCATTGATCAAGCGCAATGCTTCCTGTGGATCATGATGTGTGGTCATTTGCGTTTTCCTGATTTTCTGACCGGCTTACAAAACAGCCGATGAAGCGTTGCAAAAAGCTCTTCAATCCGCCCGTCCGCGATTCGGTACCAAACCGTGTGGGAATCTCGTCGAAACGTGACGATTCCCTCGTCGCGCATTTTCGCAAGATGTTGAGACAGCGCGGATTGGCTAATGCCGACTGCATCGACGAGGGAACCCACGGTCGCTTCGCCGTATTCGACCAGCTGGCAAAGAATCATCAACCGACGCTCATTCGCGAGCGCGCGGAGAATGCCCGCCACTTCCATGGCGCTTTTCTCAAAGTCCGCGAGATTCAGCATAGTCGTCACTTTGTCACTTGCATTGCATTAGTAATTGCTAATTTAGTGTGTTATGATATTAATTCAAGAGGCCTCGTGCAGATGCCAGTCCGGATACTCTATTCGCGTCACGGAAGGTGGCCGAAACAGGCCTTAAATGCGCGTTAGCCGCAAAGGGACGCCTGGTCGATATCTCGGATGACCGTTGGGTTCTTCTCCCGCGATTGAGCCCAGGGTTCTGATATAATATTAGATATTGCTAATTTTTTCGGCCGCCATATCTGTTTCTCATCAGCACGTGGGCGTTCGAATGACATCCATTGAACCGCAGGCGTACCGATGAAATTCAACCGCCGATCCTTTCTTGCCGGTGCTGGGGTTATCGGCGCAGGCGCCTTCACGTCCTATTATGCCGATTGGACCGCGGCGGATGCGGCAGCGGAACGGCAGCCCCTGCGGATGCCTCCACTTATTGACGCGCGGAAAGAAGGCAACGCGGTTGCGCTACGCGTGCAAGCGGGCACGACTGAATTCTTTCCGGGACGAGCGAGCGCTAGTCTCGGGTACAGTGGGAGCTACCTTGGTCCTTCAATCCGTGTCTATCAGGGGGACGACGTTGAGATTGCCGTGACCAACACGCTGAACGAAGACACCACGGTTCATTGGCACGGCCTTCTCATTCCAGCCGAACTCGATGGCGGACCCCACCGGATCATCACCGCTGGTAACGTCTGGCGTCCGGTGCTGCCTATTCGCCAGCCAGCCGCCACGCTGTTCTATCATTCCCACGTTCACGGGCGGACTGGAGTGCAGGTGTATTCCGGGCTGGCAGGCTTGCTGCTTGTTACCGATGAGGCCGAGCGGGCTCTTGCTTTACCCTCTGAGTACGGTGTCGATGACCTTCCCGTGGTCATTCAAGACAGGCAGTTCGAGGACGGGCTAATGGTGGTCCCGCAAGGAATGATGACGATGATGCAGGGACGTCGTGGCAATACCATCTTGTCCAATGGCACCCCGAACGCCACGGCGCGTGTTCCAAATCGATTGGTGCGTCTGCGGCTCGTAAATGGGTCTAATGCCAGAATCTATGACCTTTCGTTCAGCGACAATCGAACGTTTCACTGGATCGCAAGCGAGGGCGGTCTTCTCGATCGCCCCATCAGCGTCAGCTCGCTCACACTTGCGCCGGGCGAGCGCGCCGAGGTGTTGGTGGACTTTTCGAATGGCCAAGCCGTGTCCCTCAAGACGGCTCCGGACACCAACATGCCGATGATGATGGGACCGCTGGCAAAAGCACGCAATTTCGCGAAGGAAATTCTTGGCGGTCAGGGCGAGACAGTATTGCAGTTTGACCCCGTTGGAGGCCATGGCGCGCCTAGCAAGATTCCAGAGCGCGTTGTGGAACGGCCGCGTGCGGATCCGTCGAAAGCCAACACACGACGCCGATTTGTTCTGAATATGGGGATGGGTGGAATGGGCATGGGGGGTATGATGGGCGGAGGGACGGACTCGGGTGGCGGCATGGTCATCAACGGCCGTCCGTTCGATATGAACCGCATCGACGAAAAAGTCCGGCTGGGTGATACTGAAATCTGGGAAGTATCGGGAGAGATGATGTTCCACCCCTTCCATATTCACGGAGTGCAGTTCGAGGTCCTTAGTCGCAACGGCGGCAAGCCGATTCTTCGCGACGCCGGTACTCGTGACACCGTAGTCATTAGAGAGCCGGTGGAATTGCTCGTGCATTTCAATCAGCCTGCCGAAATAGCGCCATTTATGTATCACTGTCATATCCTGGAGCACGAGGACAACGGCATGATGGGACAGTTTCGCACAATCTGACATCGATCGAATAGCTGCACCGCCGTTCCATTCGATCCCTCTTTCCAGCCATGCGACCCCGTGCCTGCATGCTCATTGGCGGGGAGTGCATAGAAGCCCTTACCCGCCAAGATGGAACTTGCATCGCCGCTCATCGTTCCGTCCGGCCAATGACGGCCATCAATTCGGCGACCTTCTTTCGCTGGTCTACTTTGTCGCCACTCGCGATGGCGTGTTCGACCCAGTGGGAGACATGGTCTTTCAGGACTTCTTCCTCGACCCGCCGCAGCGCGGCACGGACCGCTGAAATCTGCGTGACGATGTCGATGCAGTAACGCTCCTCCTCCACCATCCTGGAAAGGCCGCGCACCTAGCCTTCGATCCGGCTGAGGTGTTTTTGACAGGGCTGGTCCGACAGGGCAAGCTGCTCGATTACGTTTATGTTCCCACCTCTATTCGGCTCTCGCCTGGATGCCTGCCAGCCCTCTACGGCAGCAGCAGTATGCAGGCGACGATAAACGCCGCGAGAATTGCCGAGATAGAAGCGGCTAAAGGCCATGCCGCCGTCAGCAAGCGGCTTATCGAGCAGGTCGCCCACGGTGGCTCCCAGTGGCCGCGTAAGGATGAACGCACTCCAGAACAGCAGGGTGCGTGATACATTTGTATAGAAATAAGCTCCAGCAATCACGACAAGACCGGCACCGAATACGAGCGCACCCCTTTCATAACCGAGCCCGGTCGTGTCAGCCATCCAATCACCGAGCGCCGTACCCAGGTTTGAGAAAACAGAATAGCGCCCCAGTAGAACATCTCGATCTTCGGCGAAATTCACGGTGTCGACGGATACCGAGCCGGCCGACCAATACCAAACGCCTAGGGCTGCCATGAGGAACAGGAAAAGGATCGATGCGCCGCCGGCATAACCGATGCCGAGCGATCGGTCCGCAAAATCGGCCATGGTGGACCCCGCGGTCGTGGTTGCAACGATTACGCCAATAAAGGAACGGGTGGAATTTCTTCGCGGATACCTGTGCGGCGATGGCTGCAACGAAGATGCTGATAAAAATCGCGCTGCCGATTGCGTAGCCAAGATGCATCGACATTAAGACGGCATCACCGGCAGTTTCGCCGAGCGTCGTGGCGGCGACCTTGATGATCCAAAAACCCAAAGTGACTACCGGAACTTTGCTTGCATGAAGATCGATAACACTGACTGTTTTGCGAGGAGCTTCCATTATTTGATCAACCTTGTCGTTAATCCGGGAACCGTAGGCCAAATTTTGTCGCACCTATTCCGCTGCGCAACGAGACTAACCGAAGCGCGAACGTCTGGCTGCAAGTGCCTGAGAACAGTTAGCCCGACAGAGTTAGGAGCGAATTAGCCCGCCGCCTTGACAGGAGCCCGAAGTGATCATGACCCGGGAAGCATTCGCTGCATGATCCGGTCGCGCAAGACGAAGACATGTATGAGGGCTGCAATAACGTGAATGCCGATGGCGATGAGCAGTCCCCATTCGGCTGTTTGATGCCAGCCACCGATCAGGCGGCCAGCGACGGATTCGGGAGCGGTCAGCATCGGCAGCGGCACAGCGAAAAAGAATGATATCTGCCAGCCCCTAAACGATGCAAAGAACCAGCCTGTCACGGTGGTTGTAAAGACCAATCCATAGAGAAGCCAATGAACGTTCTCTGACATGAGACGCTGCCAGCGCGGCAGCGTATCCGCCGGTGCGACAGGGTGGAACAGACGCCATACAAAGCGCAAGACGATCAGCATCAGGATGATAAGCCCGATCGAGATGTGCAAAGTCATGGCTTTTCCGGGCGTCGCGCCCCGCCGAATGTCGGGCATCAGCCAACCGATCGGGAACTGGACCAGGAGGAGCGCCACGATCATCCAATGGAAGACCTTGGCGGTATTTCCGTAGCTGAGTTGTTTTGTCATTCGGCAATCTAAGTCTCAATGAGAAGGAATGGATCGCAGTCTCAGTCTGCCTTCTTCTCGGCCTTCTCCGCCGCTTCGACGATATCCCCGTCGGTGAACAGAATGCCCTTGAGAATCTCTCGCCACTCCTTCTTGCGTCGAAGTAGAAATTCCAGGTCCATGCCGAAATGCTTGAACTCCTCCTTTTGGGCATTTTCCATGATCGCGCGAGCTTCCTTGTCCTTCTCCAGTGAAATTCGCTGCTCATACCAGCCGATTGCCTCGGCTTCTTCGACAAGCCCGGTGATCATCCGCGCAAAGGTGCGTGTCTCCGAAGAGAGTTCTGCAGCAGGCTCATGATACTGTTCGGTGGCCATACTCGGTTCCTATGATCGTTGGTTGAGAGAGTCCATTTTTGGCCGCACTACGGGTTACATCGGTTTATGCAGCTCCGCGAAGACGGGGTGCCGTAACGACAAAAAGAAGGATTGATCGCGGCGCCGCTCCCCCCTATACACGATTTAGAATCATTCTAAACAAAATAATGGGTGCGTCGTGAAAAAATTTGCCGATCTGTCTGAGCGCGAAGTTTTGGCTGTTGCCATTTCCGGCGAAGAAGAAGACAGCCGCATTTATATGAGCTTCGCCGAAGATCTCAGCGAGCGCTATCCGGAGTCTGCCAAACTGTTCGAGGGGATGGCAGAGGAGGAAAAGGGCCATCGTCATCTCCTGCTCGAAATGTACGAAAAGAGCTTTGGTCCGAATCTGCCCCCTATTCGGCGCACCGACGTGAAAGGCTTCCTGAGACGCCGTCCGGTTTGGTTGACGAAGAACTTGTCGCTCGACGTCGTCCGCAAGGAGGCGGAGATCATGGAGTTCGAAGCGCAGCGCTTCTATTCCAAGGCAGCGGAGCAGGCTACCAACGTGGGAGTCCGAAAGCTCTTGGGGGACCTGGCGGAAATCGAGAAAAGCCACGAAAGCCTGGCGGCAAAGCTTACCGACAAGATTCTCACGCCGAATGTCCGCGAGGAGGAGGACAGGACACGCAAACGCATGTTCGTCCTTCAATATGTGCAGCCCGGCCTCGCCGGTCTGATGGATGGTTCGGTCTCAACTTTGGCGCCGCTTTTCGCTGCAGCCTTCGCCACCCATCACAACTGGCAGACGTTCCTGGTAGGTTTGGCGGCATCAATCGGAGCCGGTATCAGCATGGGCTTTGCGGAAGCGCTGTCGGACGACGGCTCATTGACCGGGCGCGGCTCGCCATGGTTGCGCGGGGGGATCTGCGGGCTAATGACGACGCTGGGAGGACTGGGTCACACGATCCCCTATCTCGTTCCCGACTCCTGGCAGAACGCGTTTTGGATCGCAACCGCCATCGCCGGTGTCGTCGTATTCTTCGAGCTTTGGGCGATCGCATACATCCGGGCCCGATACATGGACACGCCGTTCCTCCAAGCCGTTTTCCAGATTGTGCTCGGAGGCGCGATTGTGCTTGCGGTCGGCATTCTTATCGGAGCCGCCTAGTGTCGGCGTGAAGTGAGCATACCCGACCACCCTCGTCAGCACGGGTGAAGACGCTCGGGCGATAGCCGCCGCGGCATTTAAGCGGCGATCAAGGACGGAAATCGTCCAAGGCCTGGTTGCGGGTGCCGTGTGACACAGGGTTTGTTCGCGAGATTGGTCGCGGACGCATCTCCAGCTGAACTGCGCGTCACAGCGTTCGGCTACTTCTATCGGCCGGGCTCTCGATGGCCGTCGCCGGTGTTGTCGCGGGACCGTTGTGGGATATTCATGGTCAGCCGCCAGTTTTCTGGCCGGGGCATTCTTCATTCTCTTTAGTAGGTCTGTTTATGATGCGTGGCGCGCTTAATAATGCGCCGGCGGAGTGACCCATCCCGACGGAACGAGGCCCAACCGTCGCTCATGCGGCTCGACTGCGCCGATTGCAAGATATTTGATTGACAGCAATCAGACGCCTCTAATCGCTATCGACGGTTTGTCGTTTGACGGAAGCAGCATATGCGAATTCTGCTAATTGAGGACGACCCGATGATCGGCAAAAGCCTGGTCCGTGCGTTGCGCGATCAAGGCATGTCCGTTGATTGGACAACGAGCGGCATTGAGGGCGAAGAAGTATTGGCCGTCGGAGGCCACGCGCTGGTGCTGCTGGATCTGGGGCTGCCTGGCAAATCAGGACTGGATGTTCTCAGGACCGCGCGAGCGGCCGGAAACAAAATTCCTGTCGTCGTGCTGACGGCTCGCGACGACCTGGACAACAGGATCGCTGGTCTGGACCTGGGAGCCGACGACTATATCACCAAACCATTTGAAGTACGCGAACTCGTCGCACGCATGCGCGCCGTCATGGGAAGGCAAAGCGGTTCCGCCAGATCGGTGCTCGAAGCAGGTGGGATTACATTAGATATGGAGACTCATGAAGTGGCCTTCCGAGGCAACCACGTCCTGCTTCCCGCTCGCGAGTTCGCGCTGATGCGAGCTCTGATGGACAGACCCGGCGCTATCCTGTCTCGCGAACAGATCGAGAAGCGGCTCTACGGCTGGGGCGAGGAAGCGGAAAGCAATGCGGTCGATGTCTTGATCCACTCGGTCCGCAAAAAGTTTGACAAAGACATCATCCAGAATGTCCGGGGGCCGGGTGGATGATCATCAAGACCTCGCCATGAAATCCTTACGAAACACTGCGCTTGTGTGGATGACCTCGCTCCTGACAGTCGTGGGGATATTAGCAGTCGTGATTTCGTATCAACTGGCGTGAAACGAGGCCGCAGGCTTCCTCGACAGCCAGGTACGTCAGATCGCACTCAACGCCGGCCAGGGATTGGTCGCCGACGCGGCACCCCCGGCAGACTACGATCCGGAGGACGACTTCGCTATTCAGATATGGGACGCTGCGGCAAAGAAGATCAGAAATTCTACCGGCGAAATAGAGGTGCCTCTTCAGGCAAGTCCGGGCTTTGCGACAATTTCGGCAAGCGGCGAAGAGTGGCGAGTCTACACATTGGGCGATGCCCGACGTACCGTGCAGGTCGCACAGCGCATGGTCGTTCGACAGGAGCTTGCCGAGAGCGCTGCGATCGCCGCGGCCGCGCCGATCCTGACCGTCATTCCGTTGACCTGGCTCGTTATTGGCTGGTCGCTTGGCGGCGTAATGGGAAGTTGGCGCAGCTTGCGCAGGCGATCGCCGATCGCGGCGGCGATAGCAAGGAACCTCTCTCCGTCGAGGGAGTGCCGAGGGAGGTGAGGCCCCTGTTGACGCGATGAATATTTTGATTGGACGTTTGCAAATCGCGCTCGATCAACAGCGGCGCTTCGTTTCCGATGCCGCGCATGAATTGCGAACGCCCCTGACGGCACTGCAGCTTCAGATCGAGAACTTGTGGAACGATGCCCCCGTTGGGAAAATCGGGCAGGCAGCTTTGGAATTGGGCAACGGGATCCGCCGCGCCTCGGTCCTGCTGGAACAACTTCTCCGGATGGCGAGGTTCGAAGCACCTGTCGGGCTGGAGCATTGGGCACGGATCAGCTTGTCGGGCCACATAACCGAATGCGTGGCCGACCAGATGGCGATCGCGACCGGCAAGGAGATCGATCTAGGCATCGTTGCGCGGGATCCCGTTGAAATCTCGGGCGCGCCGAGCGAACTGAAGATTCTTTTTGGAAACCTTCTGAACAACGCAGTCCGCTACACTCCGCGCGGCGGGATGATCGACGTCTCGGTGCGATTTGCGCATGGCAACGCCGTTGTGGAGTTTGTGGATTCCGGCTACGGGGTGGCGGAGAGCGATTTGCCTCGCCTTTTCGATCAATTTTTTCGGGCGGCTCCGGCTGAAATCGATGGCAGCGGATTGGGGCTTACGATCGTGCACGCGATCGCCAGGCGTCACGGATGGGTCGTGACGGTCGAAAACCGGACCGATCGCTCGGGCATGATCGCGCGGGTCACCGGGCCAAGCTTCCTCATTCCCTCCTAAGTCTTCGCGACTACTTTGGGCCAGTAAGTCCATCCTTGCTGATGGATCGCTATTGGAATTCTCCGTGATGTTCGAAGCGTTGACCGATCGCCTTTTCGACGCAATCGCGGCAGCGCCAATGCTTGCAGGAGGGAGCCTCACCTTCGCAATGTTGTGGGCTCAATCTGCTGTGTATCTCGGTCCTTGGCCTGCTCGTCCTCCTCTGGATTTTTGGGGCGCACGCCGAGCGGCGGGCTGCCGTCGATGCCGGCTTTTCGTCGCTTCTGGCGTTGATGACGGCGGTCATCGTCTCGTCCGTATGGATGCATCCTCGTCCCTTCACGGTTCTGCCAATCCGCAACTATCTCAATCACGCTCCGGACAGTTCCTTTCCAAGCGATCACAGCACCCTGTTATTCGCGCTGGGCTTCGCACTCTTGATATCCACATCCAGGCCAGGTCGTCAGTTTGGAGCTCTGGCTGTGGTTCTGGGCGTCTCGGTGGGCTGGGCTCGAATCTTTCTCGGCGCTCACTATCCATTGGATATTGTCGGCGCTGCCGTGGTAGCCGCGATAGCCGTATTGGTCGTTGCATCGCCGGGGGGCCGCACAATTGGCGCGCGCCTGACCGTTTGGGGGAGCATCTTTTTGGCTGGTCGATCGCTAAGAATCTACGGCAACGCTTTTAAAAATCGAAGTCCCGTCTTCGATCTGAAACTGTTTGGCATGTCAAATGAACGATAAGCGGACTGCATCGCGACATCGCGTTTTCAAAGCGGGGAAAATAGCATTTGATGGTGGTGTGATCGATTGCACCGTTCGCAACCTTTCAAAAACCGGCGCGGCGTTGGAAGTCGAGAGCCCCGTCGGCATTCCTCACAAATTCACCTTGGTGATCGAATCGGATCGCATCCGGCGGGGTTGCCATGTCGTTTGGCGGAAGGAGCGGCGCATTGGTGTCGTGTTCGACAACGACCCGGAAAACTGAAATATGGTTCGCGCGGAAACCTTGCCGTGTGGAACAAAGTTGAATTTTAAGCAATCTCTAAATGCCTTTTCGATGAGTCCCTCATTCGCCCCTAACAATTGATGGCTACAGACCCCTGACGGTGGCGACTTACGGCATCCAGGAAATCAACATGCCACAGCTTGCGAACAATCTATCCCGCGCGACCTTGATCGGACTTACTCTTCTGACCGCGACCGCTTCGTACGCCATGGGCGGCAGCAGCCTCGCAAAGGAAGCTGCGATCACCCTCGATCAGGCCCGCGCCGCCGCAACGAAGGCGCAGCCGGGCACAATCGGGGGTCACATTAACGAGTGTTCCTTCGGGGCCGGCCATCGTCATCTCATACGCTTCGAATTCGGATGCAAATCCGGTGACCAATAAGGCGATCCGTCTGGAGAACGAACGTTACTTCTTCTGGAAGGGCGGTAAGCTTGCCACCTTGACTCTGTCGGCGCCATACGGCGCGGACAACGCCGATCAGTGGCTCCTGATGGCGAAGAGCTTTAGGTGGCTCTGATGATAACGACCACGACGACGCAAAGCTGCGAATATCGTTGCAACATCGTCTGCGTCATTTGGCGACCGCAAGGCTTCGCGACGAAGCTGGCCGTTCGCTGCGCGATGAGAGAGCTGCAAACTGAACAATCAATGGGGCGCATCCTATGATCGCGATGGAAAATCAGCGTGTTTCGACCATGCTCAACAAGGTTCCGGAAATCACTATCTCGTTCTGGATCATCAAGGCCATGGCCGTGACCGTCGGCGAGACGGCCGCCGATTTCCTGAACACAAATCTGGGTTTTGGACTCACGGTCACCTCGTGGATTATGAGTGCGTTTCTTGCCGTCGCACTGATCGTACAGTTCGCGCGCAAAAAATATGTCCCGTCGATCTACTGGATCTCCGTCGTGCTCATCAGCGTCGTCGGCACCTTGACTACAGATAATCTCGTCGACAACCTCGGCATCAGTCTCAAGGCGACCACGCTCTTTTTCGGCATGGCGCTGCTCGTCACATTCGCCGTGTGGTATGCGGTTGAGCGAACACTGTCGATCCATACAATCTATACGACGCGCCGCGAAGCGTTCTACTGGCTCGCTATTTTGCTCACCTTCGCTCTCGGCACGGCGGGCGGGGATCTCACAGCAGAAGGGCTGGGGCTGGGTTACGCACAGGCGGGACTCATATTCGGCGCGCTAATCGCGGTCGCCGCATTCGCCTACTATTTCCTGAAGATGGATGCGGTTCTGTCATTCTGGCTCGCCTATATTCTGACCCGCCCGTTGGGAGCTTCGTTCGGTGATCTGCTTTCGCAGCCGCTCGACAAGGGCGGACTGGGGCTCGGCGCGACGCTCACCAGCGTGATCTTCTTCGTATGCATTTTCGGCCTCATTGTTTTTATGACTATCAGACATGGCAATCGCGGATTGTCCTATAAAGCATCCGGTCAAAGCTGAAGTTTGCATTCAGATCCGGCGACCTTCAAACGAGCACAAGTTCGTTTGAAGGTCGCCGGGTTCGTGCAGGGCCTGGTGTTCGTGTCCTCCGGCGATAGCCATTGGCTTGAATATGGGTCGGATTCCGCGATCCATCCGCGATCAGAGGCAGACGGGAGTCTGCGAGCAGCCGAACCCCTCATTCGCCACTAAGTCCCGACTATTATGTTTTCGAACAGGCACCTCGCACGAGAAACCGACATATCTCAAAAACAATGTGAATCCGGATCGCGCCAATGGTGCGTCCAAAAAGTCAGAACGACCGCCGGAGGAGGGCTTTGATGGCGGCCGTCGCTCTGGCCACCTCCCCGCGCGTTCTTCTTGCCGATGAGCCCACAGGGCAAGTCGACGCCGCGACAGAGGAGCGCGTGCTGGATCTTCTTGGCAGACAACGCGCGGCCGGGACTGCAATTTTGATTGCGACACATAGCTAGGCGCTCGCCGGACGGGCGGACCGGGTCATTCGCCTCGAAGACGGACGTATTGTCGATGCCTAAACCATTCATCCAAGCGATCGACGTCGCCAGGACTAGCGGAGCGCAAGCGCAGTTTCACGCTCCTGACCGCGCTCGGCGCAACACGCTCGCAACTCGGAGGATTCTTATGGGTCGAAGGACTGCTCGTTGTCGCCGGCGGCACGACCCTTGGACTGATCACAGGATTCACGATCGCGGCGGCTATGGTGGCGATCCTCGCAGGTGTGTTCGATCCCCCTCCGGAAGCCTTGTCGGTTCCCTGGCTGTATTTGATGGTCGCGATCGTCTCAAGCTTTGCTTGCGGCGCCATCGCAATCGCCTTGATGCAAACGCGTTCCAGCAAGCCTGATCTCGAAGCGCTTCGCGCCGGATAGTGTTTGCATCAAAAGGGGCAATTCTTGCTGTCACGATTGGATCGTTTCCAGTCAAATTTGCGAACAATGCGATGAGCGACGAGTGCGCCAAGCACGATAAGTTCGCGAACCAGCCACTATCTGTCCCCCGGCTAAAGGCATGCGCGGCGTTGTCAGCAGGCTCACCACATAGGCCAGCGCAAACATAGAGGCGAACGTGACCGGCATCCACCGCCAGCCTGCCGTTTCACGCCAGATGGCGAGCGTCGACGCGCATTGCGGCGAAGATATACCGCGTCAGCAGTGAAAACGCGGTCGCTAGACATTTGAAGAGCCATAAGATGAATGCAACAGGTGTTGCATTCATCTAGCCTTCCGGATATGCAACAGGTGTTTTAACAGGGGAATATTCTGATTCCAAATCAGTGGCTTCTGTTCTTGGGGCAACTTCCTGCCGCTCCCTCCAGCGGGCGCGTGGCACTGTGGCGCCGTCTTCGTGCCGCCGGAGCCGCCAGCGTGCTGAACGGGGCCTGGATTCTAACGGTCACGGACGAGCACAAACTGCTCTATGCGCAACTCGTCGAGATGGTTCGCGCGCAAGGCGGCAGCGCCACCGTTTTTGCGACCGCTGCAACCAGCGACGAAGAAGAGCGCGCCATCGTTGCCCGGTTTCAGGCTGACCGAGCACGCGAATACGACGAGTTTGCCGAGCGGTCCGGCGAATTTCTTGCCGAGATCGAAAAGGAGACCCGGCGCCGGAAGTTCACGTTTGCAGAGCTTGAGGAGATTGAGGATGACCTCGACAAGCTTTCTACCTGGCTCTCCAAGATCAAGGCGCGCGACTTTTTCCCCGACGCCCGAATGCAGCAGGCGAATGAAACGCTCGAGACCTGTGGCACCGCTTTGCGAACCTTCGCCGACGCGGTCTATGCGCAAGAGGGCATTGTAGACGCGGCTGATGACCGCACTGGTTCGTCGGATACCGCGACTCCGAATCCCCCTCTCAAGAAGCGAGGGAGACCGCGGGATGGCTGACCGGGTTCTTGCCGCCTCCACGTTAGTTCGAGACCTGCCGCGCGGAATCTGGGCGCTTGGGTTCGTCTCGATGTTCATGGACCTCTCATCCGAGATGATCCACGCTCTCCTGCCGGTCTATCTCGTCACCGTGCTTGGAGCCTCGACGCTCATGGTCGGGCTCATCGAGGGTGTTGCCGAAGCGACGGCGATGATCACTAAAATTTTCTCCGGCGCGCTGTCAGATTGGCTGGGTCGCCGCAAGCTGCTGGCCGTTATCGGCTACGGTCTTGCCGCCCTCACCAAGCCGATCTTCCCGCTCGCAACGACGATTGAATGGGTCGTGACCGCTCGCTTCCTTGACCGGGTGGGCAAGGGAATTCGCGGGGCGCCGCGCGACGCGCTGGTGGCCGATCTCGCGCCCGCTCCGTTGAGAGGAGCAAGCTTCGGTTTAAGACAGTCCCTCGACACGATCGGGGCCTTCCTCGGCCCGCTGGCCGCAATCGGGCTTATGCTTTTCACCGGCGACAATTACGCCGCGGTGTTCTGGATCGCGGTCATCCCGGCGTTCATCGCGTTTGGCCTGATGGCGTTCGCCGTGAAGGAGCCGGAACGTGTTGGTGGCGTTGCTGCAAGACCCAAGCCGCACTTCGCCGATGCCAGACGGCTCTCGCGGCCATTCTGGGCCGTGGTGGCGGTTGCGGTAGTGCTGACACTGGCTCGGTTCAGCGAAGCCTTTCTGGTTCTCAGAGCGCTGAACGTAGGCCTCGCCATTGCGATCGTGCCGGTCGTCATGGTCGTTATGAACATCGCTTACGCGTTCGCGGCTTATCCGGCGGGCGTACTGTCGGATCGGTTCGGGCGTCAGGGCGTCCTGATCGTCGGCGTCGCCGCACTCGTGATCGCTGATCTGCTTCTGGCACTCACGACATCGGTGTCCATCCTTCTGCTCGGCGTGATGTTTTGGGGCCTGCACATGGGCCTAACGCAAGGGCTGCTTGCAACGCTGGTGGCCGACACCGCGCCTGCCGATCTGCGCGGAACCGCGTTTGGAGTTTTCAACCTCGCAAGCGGAATTGCCCTGCTCATCGCCAGCGTGGTCGCCGGAGCGCTGTGGGATGTCTACGGACCGGTCGCGACCTTCCTGGCCGGCGCAGCGTTTACCGCCATCGCTTTGGCCGGTCTGCTCGGCTTACGAAAGCAATTCCGGAAGGATTTCAGCGAGCACCTCATCAACGTAGAGCAATCGGAAAATGTCGATGGATATGAGCATGACCGGTGATGAGCACAAGAACCCCGGTGGACCTGGACGTCGTGTCGTTCGGCTTTTGGTTATCCTGGCGGCGGTCGGAGCGCTTGGCGCGCTTGTCGTTTGGGGGTTCCTCGCCGGACGAGGCGAAGCGGTGTTGGAAGCCGAGCGAGAACGTCCGGTCAAAGCTCCCTTGCGCGTGTCGGATAACGGCCGCGATCAACCCGTCGTGACGCTCGACGCCGCAACGCGCCAGCAGAACGGGATTGAAGTCACCAAACCAAAGTCGACCCAGTACCAGGATCAGGTCCGCGCCTACGGGACCGTGCTTGACCTCGACAAGCTGGTCACGCTGGACAACAGTTATGTGAGTGCCGTCGCTCAGCTTCAGAGCGCCCAAGCCAGGATCGTTGCATCGAAGGCGGCCTTCGAGCGTGCGCAGGCGCTTTCCAGGGACAAGGTCACGACCCTGGCACAACTCCAGACGGCCGAGGCCACGTTCCGCGCCGATCAAGCTGGCGTCGCTACAACAGAGGTTCAGGTCAGGACGCTAAGGGCGACGGCACTGGAAGAGTGGGGAACGGTGATTGGCAAGGCGCTCGTCGAGGGCGACCCATTGGTGACCGCGCTAATCGAGCGCCAGACTTTCCTGCTTCAGATCACGCTACCTCCAGACAAATTCATAACCCGGGCACCGAACGCGATGGTCCAATTCGGTGCAAGCGCCACGCGCCATCAAGTCCAATTCATCTCGCCCGCCACGCAAACGGACCCGAAGATCCAAGGTCTGAGTTTTTATTATTCCGCGGATGCCGCGAGTAATCTGTTGCCGGGCATGAACGTCCTTGCATTCTTGCCCGCCGGTGCTCCCATCGACGGAATCGAAATTCCGGCCTCCGCCGTCGTGTGGTGGACGGGGCGCGCCTGGGTCTATTTGCGCACCGGCGCGGACACGTTCACCCGCCACGAAATTCCAACCGATGTGCCCGCGCCCGGAGGCGGCTTCATCGTTTCCGTCAAGAGCCTCCCACAACCCACTCCGGAGATTGTGGCACAGGGGGCGCAGATCTTGTTGTCCGAAGAATTCCGCGCGCAGATCCAGGTCGGCGAGGACAACAAATGACGCAGGCAACCCCCGGTCCCTCAACGCCGTCGGGCTTGCAAGCGAATGTCATCGGCTTCGCGATCCGCTTCCGCGGCATCGTCGTGGCTATGGCCTTGGTGCTGCTCGGCTACGGCGTCCTCTCGGTTGTTCGCGCTAAATACGACGTCTTCCCGGAGTTCGCACCGCCCCAGGTCGGCATCCAGACCGAGGCGCCCGGCCTTACGCCAGAACAGATCGAGGTTCTCGTCACCCAGCCGATCGAGAATGCCATCAATGGTGTCCCCGGCGTGCAATCGTTGCGGTCCACCTCGATCCAGGGGCTCTCCGTCATCACGGTTATCTTCGCGCCCGGAAGTGACATCTATCGGG
>Ga0209930_1001247_pt1 | contig 43096 bp, 34 predicted proteins | sample ThiBiot_500_biof_2_FD_183948 | JGI IMG/M metagenome (GOLD analysis project Ga0209930, IMG submission 183948) | Wastewater bioreactor microbial communities from Cape Town, South Africa - Thiocy_cont_500_biof (SPAdes) | ecosystem: Engineered > Bioreactor > Thiocyanate-remediating >...
CAGGAGAAGAGAAAAAATGAAAAGCACTAATGAGCTTTAGCCGATAGTTACTATTATTGTTTTCAATGAACTTCTGCAACATGTGGGGCGGCGCCCGGGCACCGATCATTTCCTGGTTACGCCACTAGCGATAACTATTGCAAATGAATCTTCGATTGGTCAATATCCAGTCGGAATATTTATTAATGTTCACAATACTATTTACGTGAATGATCGACAGAATAATCGCATTTTATCATGGCATAATGATACATGGACTTCAATGATCGATGGTAATTTAATAAATCCATGGAGTATTTTTATTACGGAAACAAATGAAATTTTAATTGATAATGGTTATGTCAATGGAAGAGTTGATAAATGGACATTGAATGGTACCTACTATGGACCTGTTATGTATATCAATAGTTCATGTATAAGTCTTTTTGTTGATATTGCCAATAATCTATATTGTTCATTAGCAAATGAACATCGTGTTTTGAAAAAAGTAGAATTGAATAGTACTGTAGTGACTGTAGCTGGTACTGGTTGTCCAGGGCCAACAGCAAACATGCTTGATCATCCGAATGGTATATTTATTGATAAGAAATTTAATTTGTACGTTGCTGATACTGATAATAATCGAATTCAATATTTTCAATCAGGTCAAATATATGCAACAACATTGGCTGGTCAAGATACTTTGATTTATTCTCCATTGAATCGACCAACAAGTGTCATTTTCGATGAAGATAATAACATGTTTATTGTTGACAGTGGAAATCATCGAATTATTCGGTTGATATCAAATAATTTCGAATGTTTATTTGGATGTTCAGGCAAACATGGATCATTATCAAGTCAATTGAATTCACCTCAAACAATAGCTTTCGATACATTTGGTAATCTATTTGTAACAGATTACAACAATCATCGAATTCAGAAATTTAATTTGATTAACAATACATATGGTAAGCACATTCTTCGTCTTCTTCATACCGTATACATTGACTATTTGTTCTAGCTCCTCGTATATTCTGGAGTTTTGACAATACATTGAACGATCTTTGCAATAGGTTTAATGCAATTGGTGTGAACAATCCAACTTACTCGCTGCCAGGTTATAATGGTGCGGGTGCATGTCTTCAATTGAATAAAACATTGAGGCAATCAGTAACTATTGCCAGCCCACCATTTCTAAATATGAGTTACACATCGTTTACAGTTGAAGCATGGATATATGCAAATACTCTTTCTGAAGGTTCAAATAGTGTTGAGAGTCATATTTTTGTTCAATTTGACGAGAACGCTAATGATAAAATTCTACATTGTACTATTCGAAATCGACGTATTTATCTTGGATTTTATTACAATGATCTATCCGGAAATATAGTACTGAATCCTAGAGAATGGTATCATTTAGTATGTAGAACATTGATGCGAAAAAATAAATTTATCAATTGATTTTAGTCATATGTCTATGATTATCAAACACTTACTCAATATGTTTATATTAATGGTTATATTGATACGTCACGTAGTCCAGCCGGTCCTTACAAAGGAGCAAAAGGGTAAGTGAATTAACATTTCGTTATTGTAGTAAAATCAACTTTATCAAAATGCAACATGTAATTCTAGTAATTTAATTATTGGTGCTCCTGTGATACCTGAGCATCAGGGTTATTTTGATGGTTGTCTCGATTCAATCGGTTATTATGATCGAGCAAAGAAAGCTACAGAAATTTTAAATGATGCCACTCTTGTTGTTTTTCTTTCGTTCGATTCGAGTTCTCTTATTGATTCAGGCCCATTGAAAATCAGTGGAACAGGCACAAACTATTCATTTACTAGTTTCGGTCAAGTGAACAAAGCACTTTCATTGTCTACAGCAACCTCTCACGTTCAAATAACAGGATTACGACGGCTTGCTAGAAGTAACTGGCCATATTCATTTTCAATTTGGATCAACCCAACAAAGACTACTGGTGGAACTATGGTACATTTAAGTGAACTTATCAATGGAGGAATAGTAAATACCTGGTGTGTACCAATGATTGGCTTTACTTCATCTGGTCAAATTGCTATCAATAGTTGGAAAGTTGGAGAGACTATAGTTGCATTAACAGGATCTGTAGTTCCACTTAACATATGGACACATGTTGTTGCAACTTATTCACCAACAAATGGTGAACGTTTATACGTCAATAATACTTTAGTAGCTTTTAGTGGTCCATTCGATTTCCTAGGAAGTAGTTCACCAATGACAATCACTTTGGGTAGTTCACTAAGTGGAACTAATGTCTGTGTTTGTGGTTCAATACAACAGGGTCAGTTTTATGGATCATTGGATGAATTTTATGTTTATGCACGTGAACTTACACAATCAGAAATATCTGCTCTATACAATGTTAGAAATTAAAAATTCGCTTTGCTTTAAAACGGAAAAAATTAATAATAAATGAAAATCATCGAATTTTAAACTTTTGAAATAAAACGTAAACGATTTCGTATCTTTGTTCGATATTGTTGTATTGATTTATGAAGTTGTTTTTTGTAAAATTTCGATGGTAAAATAAAGATAACAAATGTTAACATCGATGGAATAATTGCTATTAAATACATACTTAAATATAACCATGCATCATTTTCCGATTGCATACATTTCGATAAATAAGTTAAAATTAATCTTGGTAATGCAAGAATAATAAGAACTATGGGTGCAGTTAAAATATGTTTATGTTCTTTCAATTGTTTTCTTAGAATTGTTCTGTACGATAGATTTTTTTGAAGATTTTGTTGTTGATTAGATCGAATCATAATTAAAATCACTGCAGATATAATATTGCAGAAAAATGGACCAAAAAAATGCAATGAATGAATGAATGAATTGTAGATTCGTAATCGAGAATTATATCGAACAATACACGATATTCGTTTGACTTGATATTGATCATCATTTTCACTATCATCAATAAATACTAATCGTGAAATTGGATCTTGAATTAAACTTATCATTGTAATAATACACAAAAGAATAAGAACACATTTTGCTGCTTTTCGACTTGTTTTTTTCTTAAATTTAGCGCCTCGCATTGTTGTAACAACACGTTCAACGGCAACACATGCATTCAACCATTGATTTAAACACATACATACTTGAATAAGATAATCTAATGAATAACATTGTATTATCATAAATAATCCATAATGTAAAACTGTTGTTTGAATTAAAAAAAGAAATAGAAATTTCAAAAGAAATACAACCGTTAGAATAAGTGATATGATCGATAATCCTAATAAATATAAACCACAACCAACTTCACAAACAGATTTATTATTGAATGTTATCAATGAAATAATACTATTTAACCATCCTAATAATGTAAATACAAGTATCAATCCAAAACTTGTTAGAATAATTGTTGGCTGATTAAAAAGACTCTTCATTGGCATAATTTGAGAACCTAAAATATTTTCAAGTGACAAATCAAATCCACTTGTTCGATGTTGACATCGTCGACCGTGATAGCATGGTTTACAAAGACATATGGATTTTGTTGGACAATATTCATCATTTTGAAAACAATCACCACCATTTTCACAAACACTATCATCAAAACAATTGTATGTAAGATTAAAATCAAATGTAAAACAATTCGATAAACGTTTATCATAGAAATCATAACAAATACAGAAATGTATTTGATCACGAAAACAAGTCAAATTCAATGATCGATTTTGACATAGTAAATGATAATATTTAATTTGACGAATCAAATGCCATTGACGAAATGTTTGATTAAATAATTCGTTGACATGTGGACAATAATCAGATGTTTGAATCGTTTTATTGATAGTTGATGATTGTTTATAAACAGATTGAGTATGTGCTAAATAAAATGCTTTTTCTTCAAGCTCGAGAAACACCAAATGAAAATCATTCGACCAGTCGATTATGACGAAATTTTTTCTCGATGATATTGTTTGAAAGGTGTTTTGTCGTATCATACTTTGTCCTGTTATGACTGAGGTTGAAACATCGATAAAATAAATAAGTACATGATTTCGTAATTTAATAACGTCTGGTTCGAATGAAATATTAAGTTTAACATTTTTAATGTCACATCGATCTCCACTATATTCACTTTGGCAAAGGCATGCAAACTTTTGATTAGACATCAAATAATTTTCATCTGAAATACATTGACCATTATTCGAACATGCAGATTGATTATCTAATCTACATATGAAACTATCTAACATACATCGAGATCCATATTTATTCGGAGGACATAAACATATCGATCGATGATTAGGTAAAACGCCAATACATTTTGAATCGAATGAACACTGACAATCATAAGAGATATTACAATATTTTCCTGTCCAACCTTGATTACATTGACAGAACGTGTAATTTTGAGGGTTATTCAAATATTTAATACATTTTCCATGAACACACTGACTATTGATACATGAACGATCTTCTTCTTTAGTTGAAGGAATTTTAATTAAATAAGCTAAACGATGAACAGGTAAAAATGAAAATGGAATTGGATAAAGAAAACTAGCTCGATATTTTGATTGATATTTTTCATAGATATCAATATGAATCGCATATTCATTGGTTAATTGTTTTGGTCGAGTGGAATAAAGTAAATAAATATTGTATTTTCTTTCACAATCTATTGCCGATATATAAGTGAGTTGTTCAACTGAATGAATCACTTTTTCTGTTGTATTATCAATAAGTAAAATTACAATTGCAAATAATATTCGACGAGAATCAGATAAGGATTGAAATCTCAATGCCAAACTTATTCGTTGATTTTGATATTGACATTGAGAACCGTAGTAAGTAGGCGGACAAAAACATGATAATATTGATGATTGATTTTGTTGATTTAATCGAACACGAACAGGTAGACCAAGATGACAATGATATCTATCATGAATTGATGTTTGAATCGGTAATAAATTGTAAATCATCATACTTTTCTCGTTTTCTATTTTTAAAACAACATTCGATAGTAGAAATTGTTTAATGATTGTCGTGCGTCGAAAAAAACTATGGTAACCAATTATTGGTTCAAAATCAGAATTATTCACACAAAATCGTTCATCATTACCATATTCGCAGTCATTTGTTCCATCGCATAATTGATTGGATGATATACATAAATTTGAATTATTATTCCTACAATGAAAATAATAATAACTACTTCCATCATATCGTATGATTGGCCTCGGTATATTCCATGTACATAAAAGTTCATCTGTAGCACCGAGACAGTCAATATGACCATCATTAATTTGGTCATAAGATAAACAAACAAATTGATTTGCACTTTCTGAAACACATAGAAGTTGCGGAGATGAACAATTAAATTTCATTGATGTCGAACAACTGATTTCATCTTCAATTGTGGGACAATTCCATTCCATGTTGCATCGAGTATAAATATTATTACATTCCCAATATTGACATTCAGTTTCATCCGTATGATTTTGCTCATCAATTAAAATGGGTAATAATTCCTTATATCCATCACAAATATGCTGATATACTATATTATTTTGAAGATAAATCTGGTGAGATTCATCTTCATCAAAATATGGATTGGTCATATTTCGACAATCATTCGGAGTTAACGTTATTGTATACTTAGGAATATATATATCTAATTTTGGACATTTGTAATGCGTTTTATTTAGCATAGTAATAATATTAGTTCTTTGAATTATTTGAAAGTCTTCATCATCCATATAAGGACAATTATATACTCCATCGAATAAATGATGAATTGATATACATTTCGATGAATTCATACATTGATATACATGCGAGTGATTGCAAATTTCACTGGTGTATTTATATGGGAAATGATATTGTCTTAGTGATCTTTTTAAAACATCTGAAATACATTGATGTAATAACTGTCTTGATGAAAAACCTAGACAACTATCTATTTGTAGAATTTGTTGAACGTTAATACATGTTGTATTACCAAATGATTCGTTTTTAATATTCGTAAGGAATATATCATAAACATTTCTATTATAACACATATAAACAAATTCTTGAGATAATGTATTCCAGTATGGTGCATCAATTTTTCTATAGGCTAAATAGATATTACCAAATATAACTGGAACTTGAGGATAAAATATTATTTCCGAGCATTTCGTTTGAACAACATCTACACATGAGGGTGCTGCATTTCGCTGATTAATTAGACATGTAAAAGCTAACCAACAATCATCGTATGTTGAATTATTTGGAGAAATTGAATGTAATGCATCTATGATCAAATCATTTCGATTTATGCCACAAGAACTTGTAAATGATCCATGTCCACAGATTTTATCAGAACATCGAAATACTGTGTCATGTAAGCCAAAACAAGAAGAAGATATTGAACTAAAATGAGTTTCACGCTGATCGGTCCTATCTATGCAATCATAAACATATGACTTATCATTATAAAATATTTCTGATATGCACATTCCATTTTTACATTGATATTCACTATCATCATTACATTGATTCATTTCCAATTGCCAACAATGTTGTTCATCGATGCCATCATTTAAACAATTGATCTCTCCATTACAGATATCTGTCCAATCTAAACAAACTGATGTTGTACCATAATCACATTGCAAATGAACATAACATGTTAGAGTTTTTGTATATCTATTGATAAAATGAGAAAACTGTTGAATTATTTCGTTCAATGTTAAATTATTATAATAAGATGGATAATCAATGAATTCATATTGACATTGTGGACCAAATCGTGGTAGGGTACACTTATAAAACCGTTGATTCGTAAATGATGATGATGATGATATATTCTTTAAGTAAAGTTGATAATCTTCAATAAGATCAATGGGTGCTGACCAATCAAACAATTGTTGAATACTGATATTCTGTTCTTTCAATTGAACAAATGTAAAATTCGGTATATCTTTGTCGATATTAATATGAAATTGTGATGCTGACTCACTGAGGCAATAGAATAAATGTTCACTCTCTGTAAAGATAAATTCCAACTGATCAGAAAATTCCACCACGCGTATGCAATCATGAAGAAATATATTTTCATCTTCATATACTTGATCTGTATAAAAGAGATTGAGTTGAGGATGAGCATTAATCAAATGTAAGAGGATTAAGCCGAAAAGAAACATTTTTACTCGGTAAAAATGATAGAATATTAATGAGAATTTTGTTCTTAAATACAAAGCAACGTGAACAGATGTCAATAAAAGTTTTATGCTATTCATGTTTTTCTATTTGACGCACTTCCTTCGCACTAAACAACTGATTTTGAATATAAAAAATCCATCTGTTCGAAAATATATATAATTAGACAAATCATCGAATTTTGTGTTACTTAAGTTTTACTAGTGGCTTTTGTATTTAAATGTGACACGAAAAAAAACTGTTGTATTGAAACCTACAACATTTTTCAAGGCGATTGTATGATGTTGCTAACGTCGACAAAAAGCCCTATATTTATGTGTATATTTATAATGAAATGCAAAGGAATTTTTTGCGTAGGAGCTGACGTATATTGGAAAGTTGATGAAAGTGTATGTAAATATTTATTTAACAATGCCATAATTTTCAAGAGAAGTCTATTTTTACGAACGCAAATGCAACGGGAGAACGTAAAGTAAATATAGGAGAGAAATCTACTATAAAAGTGTTGTTTCTTTTTTTTTGTTACAATCATATTTCGATTTTTACTTCCTATTTTAGGTGTTTATACGTGTTTAATATGAAATTATCGGTTTTGTACGTAATACTGCATATAATAGTGTCATATATGTGTTTATTCATAAGTGCCACAAATAATTGTTCACCAGGAAAATATTCATTAAAGAATGATTCTAATACTTGTGAAGCATGTCAAGTCGGTCACTATTGCCCATTTTTTAACGATAATGCACCTGAATCTGGTACTATTCAAATAGGTTGCCCACCAGGAACATATCAACCTAATGAGGGTGCCGTATCAATTCAAAATTGTCTTATATGTCCAACTGGAACAGTACAGTTACAGACAGGAGGATACGAATGTCATCTTTGTCCTGCTGAATATATGTGTGATGATCCTTCCAAAGCACCAGTAGCTATGCGAGATATATTATTGAACGATGTGGGTGATACAAATACAACTTCATGTATACCAGTAACATGTATACCGACGACATGCATACCAATATCAACTATGATAACACCGACATTCACAACATTCACTGTTACAGTGCCTAATTTCACAACTTTTACTGTAACAACACAAACGTTTACAACCTTTACTGTCACAACACCAACATTTACCACTTTTACTGTAACAACGCCGACATTCACAACTTTTACCGTAACAACACCAACGTTTACAACTTTTACCATCACAACGCCAACATTCACAACGTTTACTGTAACAACACAAACGTTTACAACTTTTACCGTAACAACACCAACGTTCACAACTTTTACTATGACAACACCGACATTCACAACATTCACTGTTACAATACCAACATTCACAACTTTTACCGTAACAACACCAACGTTTACAACTTCTACTATAACAGTACCGACTGTAACAGTTACATGTCCACCAGTAACGTGTATACCACAACCATGTCTGTCAACATCAATTGGTAAGCATTATTTTCTTTTGTAAAGTTTCCTTCTAATGACCCTTATCTATTCGAAACCACCCAAGAAAGAGATTTCATACTATATTTTTGATATAATTGGCTTTTTTTTCTTAAACTAATTCGTATTCTACTTAAATCAACTATAGGAGGATCTGTTACTTCTCAGATGATCACAACAACAACTACTCAAACTGTTTCATCGACTAGTTCAACACAGGCTCCTTCATCAACTAGCATCACAACTCAAACTGTTTCATCGACTAGCGCAACTCAAACGGGCACATCAACTAGTTCAACTCAAACAACTTCCACCACTAATACAAACCAAACTGTTTCATCGACTAGTTCAACGCAGGCTCCTTCATCAACTAGCACCACAACTCAAACTACTTCCACCACTAATACAAACCAAACTGTTTCATCGACTAGCGCAACTCAAACGGGCACATCAACTAGTTCAACTCAAACAACTTCCATCATTACTACAACCCAAACAAGTTCATCAAGCAGCACAAGTTCAACAACTAGTACAACCCAAACAGGCTCGTCAACTAGTTCAACTCAAACAGCTTCCACCACTGGCACTGGTACAACTCAAACGGACTCATCAACTACGCAATCAATCATAAATAACTATTACGTACAATTTTCTTTTCCGCTTAATGTATCTAACAGTAATACAAGTGATAGCTCATTAATTACAGAATTGAAATCAATCTTTATGAATGCACTTGGTATATGGTCGAATCAAATCGACATTACAATTAGTAGTCGTGCGTTGCGATCACGTTCTATTACAGCACAAGTTCGTTTTTTCAGTACTGCTACTACGAGTGCCGACAGTTTATTGACATCAACTCGAGCACAACTGGCTAATTCAAGCTCTGCACTTCGACAAGCAGATCTTACTTCTCAATTGAATGAAACTTCTATTACAAATATTAAACAATACTATACTTGTTCAAACGGTGTTGTTCAAGAATCGCCTTGTGCTTCCAATGATTCGTCAAATTCGGAAACTAAATTATCAACTATTCTATTAGCATCGATAATTCCAACAGTTTTTGTTGTTGTCATATTAGCAACGGTAGTGTTTTTTATAATGAAACGTAGAAGATCATATTCATCTGATTGGGGATCATTTCGAATGGAACGTTTATAAACAATTTACATATGAACATTTTTACGTGTGAAAATAGTTAATTAATTTAGTAATTATTAATCACTCATATCTATATTTCTTATGATAGATTTATTAATGGATAAACTACGTTTCGTCTCAGTTGTTACACGGACATCTAAAAAGTGTCAGGACGTTTGTATAATGACGATTCACTTAATTAATCGTATCACAATAATATCAACAAAATTCTCAGTTGCTTCCAAAATGTCTGTAAGCATAAATCAATGTATTGAATATCGGAAAAATAAATGTAACATTGTTCTATCACTGTTTTGAAAGTGATCAGCGAATCTCTATCAATTGCAGGGATGCCAAACCTCCTGAATTAGCCAGGAGTCTCCTGGTTTTGAGATTTTTCTTCTGATTTTACTCGTTTTTCCTGATTAATTATCAGCACAACCTTCATTACGCTTCTTTTTGTCCATTCCGTTTTCTTCAGTAGATTTAGTATTCTATTCAATGAAATATTACTATCGAGAGAGTTATGGAAGTTTAGATAATAAATAATAATGAGTAACCAGATGAAATGTAAGTAAGGATTTTGAGGGTTTATGAGTTCCCTAACTAGATATTATCGTACCACAGTGGAACAAACAATTCGTGAAGAAAATATAGAACATTATAGGATTTTGCATTTTGATTTTTACATAACGAGTCCCAAATCTTTCTACAATATTCAATCACTGTACATGAATGCATATACGTATCTGTATCAGTATACGAATTAGGAGACCACCAGGTAAGACAAGTGGTTTCTCCTAATTCATTATGCAAGCTTTTCTTATAATTTAAATAGACACTCATCGAACTCAACCTCTCCCACAATCAAATAAAAGATCAAGGAATACAATACTTGGCTGCTTTAAAAAAATAATAATGCGGACTTGAAATTACTTTCTTATTCATTTATTACCAATTTCATGACGATTATTATGGAATGAACAAAGACTTTTCGTTTATTAAAAACATTTTCTTAACATTTTGTTTGATAAGATTTAATTGTATTTAAATCATCGATAATCGAAAGACTCATAACAGGTTTATGTTGACCATTGTATGAATCAACTCCATGAAAACCTCCAGTTAAATAGCAAATTTTCGATTCGTTAGTTACATCATTATCAACTGTAATAGGTACTTTAAAAGAACTCAGTTTAATCTGTTTAATTTCTGCATCTTTTTGTGCATGTAGTCCATAAAAAAGTTTTAGAATCCAACCACTGACGTATGTGCCCGATTTTCTAAGTACATATTCGATAATTCAATAATAAACCTGATATAAAATGAAAAATACTTACTTTCCAGAACGACCTCCTCCAACATGTTCGATATCCATAATTTTATTCCAAAAATTATTGTTAACTTTGTTTTTATAAGTATTAATAAATTTCTCAATAATTGGTAGTAGACCATCTATGTAATTATTAAAACTCTTCTTACCAAATGAACCAAATTTTTTCAATTCAATAATTTTAGTTTTTAATAAATTCCAATCATCTAACGTTCCCATGAAATGAACATTTCGAATGCCACACATAGTGAGATAACATCGATATTCGAAATATTTTTGAAATGTATCCATAATAGAAACACAAGAAAGAAACGATTCAATTTGACCTGTCGTTGAAAAATTCGATGTTAATAAATTAATAATATCAGTTTTAATATTTTTATCTATTTCTAAGCGAATACGTTGAAGAAAATCAGGCCAACTATAATGCAAAAAAATAAACGATATTGTTAAAAAAAAACCTTAAATTTTCTATAGATTTATTACTTAGGTTCCGAAAAGCCCACTTGAACAACAGTCAATTGCTTTCGTTTTTGATGATCAACGAAAATTTCTCGAAGTTGTTCTGCATTTTCATTAACATATTGGCAAAAATAGATACAAATCATTAACCAAATATCATCTGGTGATAAAACAATATCTTCATGAGAATTATAAGCACGTATGAATGCCGATAGAATTGGATGATTTTCTTCTGATGAAGTATCTGAATCACAAATTCATTTTGCTTTTGAAAAATAAATTTTTAATAATACGAACGAGGACCATTGCTTTCAATATACTGAACTTTATATCTACTTTTATTCTTCGAATCATCCATCTGCTTTAGCCAGTAATCTGCAGATGGACAATCTTGTCTTTCTTCAGATATGTAATCTTGTCTAATCTTCGGCAGATTGCCATCGATAACTACAGTATGATATTTATTTGCAATTGTTGATGCCACTGTGAGAGTAGTACAGAAAAAGAAAATAATTATAGATGAAAGAACGTATTCCTGTCGTAAATATCGTTGAGTCATAGTTTGTTAAATTTAAAAATATATTTTTCTATAGATGCCGGTAAAAACACATCAGTTTTTACTCATCAGCAGGATTATCACTGATTACGTAAAACGAATTTTTATTTTTATGAAAATGATTGATGTAATGTTCGTCGACGAAATTTTTCACGCAAATGATAAATACGATGTCGAACAAGTCGAAAGACCATTTCAGCAAATTCCATCAATGAAAGAAAACTAATACCAATCCAAAGACCTGTTTGACCGCCAACATTTGAAATAACATCGACAGCTGTTATTGTTGCTTGTTGAGAATAAGTTTCGACTCGAGTTGCTGCACAAACAACACTTAAACCGACATAATTCGAATGTATTTCTGATGACCATTGTTCTGGCCAATGTTCAGCCAATGGTATCGATGATGCTTCAACAAATTGTTTGATGTCTTTCATACGCCATTGAGGTGGTGCTATAACAGCTGATGGTTGTAAAACGAACTCATTACTACTACAATCAAGATCACAATTAGCAGCATATTCAGCTATGAGAGTATCGGAACTTCGAAATGTATTAGCAGCTGTTGAATAACAAGGATCACTGATGTTACACAGAGATGAATAGATAATTTCGGTTGTACCAGGAAGAACAATATATCGAGCAGACCATTCATATGGATTTATACAACCACAAGTTGCATATCTATCAAACACAACATATAAAACTAATCATACTATATGAATATAAAACAAGATTTTTACATATAAGTTTGAATAGCAACTTTAAAGCACATTTCTTCTCCATAAGTATAATTTGTACCTTCAAATTGACTGAACATAGCCGCCATTCCTGGAGTCAGTTGATAACTACATGTTGTATATGGTTTCAATAGAAATCTATTCGCTCGTTTCGTATAACCGAATTTATGTTTTCGACCTGGTATAAGTTGAATACCAGCTCGATCAATCAACGGTAATTGTGTATTATCGTGTATCATTGTGACTATACCAATGCCTATATATATATGTGACATAAAAACAAAATTCATCGAGAACTGATCAAAAATTGAATTTTATATATATACCATCAGCAACGTATGGAACGTATTGATGACTATGTATATATAAATCAAGCTCAAGTACACCACTATAACCATTTTCGTTATTATAACGAAGAGTTCCATTATTGATTTTTTGCGATTGAGCATTGAATGTATAACAAAGACCGTAGAGAGGCGAAGTAAATTGAACGAAATCATATTTCGAACAAGTAACACCATTGAAAGTACATTTGATGAGCATTGAACTGAGTGGATAGAAGAAGTCATTTAATGATTCATTTCGATTTAATTTTTCTTGAACAAATCGTGAAATAATCAATGCTTGTTCAGGTGAAAACGTTGTTCGATTCGTTAGATTATATTCATTCGTAAAATTTAAATACGGTTCAATAAGTTTATCAAAACGATACGGTGAATAATTACAAATGGTCACAGCTGGAAATGTTTGTGGCCATTCGGCAAGAAAATTAATTGATGTCAATGTTGGATATTCGAAATAAGCAAATATAGCTTGTACAATAAAATAACATGTTATACCAACGAATGATAAGAATGAAACTGTCCAAAAAATACAATTCTGTAAACTTTCACTTCGTGCAATGCCAGGGATACCATGAGTCGATGTGTTCAAACTAAAATCTCGGATAATTTCGCGAGGTTTCGGTGATTTTGGATCCGGTTTTAAAGCATCGGCATTAACCGGAAAAACATTTGCAATATGTTGTATCGTTGCATTTGACATATTTGATTGAAAAAATATAAATTCACATAAGCGAAAAAGGATTCAATTTATATTAGTAGGATATTTATGTATGTAATACTACGTATAATATTTACTGCAAATATACATAATTGATTTTAATTTGTAGAACATGTTTTTTAAGGTCTTCTTGAGTGTTTGAATTATGATTAATGTCATGTTTGCTTTTTTTTGGTTTCAACGAATTGATGCACTCTTCGGCTAATATGAAATAAATATTTCTGCTTTTTTGGACTAGTCTTTATTTGCTTGTATATACTTCTAAAAATCACGCAAAAAAAATAATAATAATAATTAGTTTCATCTCATTTTTTGTCGACAGAAAAAAAGGCAAGAACGAACGCATGTTCTTGATTTCTATTAGCAATTTGAATTTATACTTTGGTCTATTGATGTATCAATTAGTAATCATATGTACGGTTGTTCGTTTTATTTTTCCAAGAGTTAATTCGCAAACCGTTCCTAAATCATACTTTGACATCAGTGATTCTGGTAAAAGTTTTCAACCACCTAATTCTATTGAATTACTCCAAACATATTCTGTTCCATCACTTTTGCGATGTGGTGCTGATAAGAATGAATTATTTGATTTAATAAACAACATACTGATACCTATAAAATTTAGTCTGCAATAAAAACACGCAATGTCGTACGTTTGATTACGATTCACTGTCTCTTGTGTGTCGTTTATTTGAGAGTGAACTCAATACAGGCCAATTAGTCTCGACAGTCGCAAGTTCACAAGTGGGCTTTATAAAATATACTCCAGCATTATTCACTACTTTTCAACAACCTTGTTCACAATGTAAAGAGAGTCGATATCTGACCTGTTCAACTAACGATACATGTCAATGTCCAGTTCATTCATTTTGGAATGGAACTCAATGTATCAATCAACGTTATGCAAACAGTTCTTGTTTAAATGATCAATGGTGTCGTCAGGATCCTTTCGAACTCGTTTGTTCCCTAGCAAAAATATGTACTAGTAAGTCAAAATAAAGAACATTCTCATCACAAAAAAAAACAAAACAAACTTTTTTAGCATCTTTTTGCAATACGACGTATATGACACAAACAGTTTATACAACTGGCAGCTATCCATCTATGGTAGCAGTGCAAGATGTCAATAATGATAATAAATCAGACATTATTATTACTAATTTAGGAAATAATAACATTGGAATTCTTTTCAATAGTGGTAATGGAACATTTCTTGCACAACAAATTTATTCAACAGGCATCGGTCCATTTGCAGTTTCTATTGTTGATATTAACAATGACAACAAGCCCGATATTATTGTTACAAACTATTATGGCGACAGTATCGGTATTTTCATAAATAAAGGAAATGGTTCATTTTATGCACAGATAACTTATGCAACGAATTTAGAGCCTCATGGTATGGCAATAGCCGATGTCAATAATGACAATAAGCCGGATATTATCGTTACAAATTCTGCTGATAATAGTCTTAGTTTATTTTTCAACATTGGAAACGGTTCATTTACAACACAAATAGTTATTTCAGTTGGTTCTACTCCTCATGGTATAGCTGTAGCTGATGTCAATAATGATAACAAACCTGATATTATTATTACCAATGCTGGCATCAACAATGTTGGTGTTCTCGTCAACTATGGTAATGGCACATTTATGACACAAAAAACGTATTCAACTGGTAATGCTCCATGGGATGTGGCCGTCGTCGATATTAATTGTGACACTAAGCCTGATATGATCGTCGCAAATTATGCTTCGAACACTGTTGCTGTACTTGTCAATATAGGCAACGATTCATTTGGTTTACAAAAAAGTTACACGACTGGTTCGAATCCTTTTGGTATTGCAGTTGTCGATGTGAATAGTGATTATAAACCTGATATTATTGTGACAAACAATGAGAACAAAACTGCTAGTGTTCTCCTAGCATACTGACAGTATACCTCTTTCTCTTTATGTGAATTGGTAGTAATGATGAATGTATAAATTGATGACAAATAATTAGTGTGAGAATCTATCGCGGTTATACGTAGAAGAAAAAAAAGTTGAGGGATGGATGCTGATCTATTATTTAAACGTACTATGGTAGAAGATGGGACCAAATGATGTTTGTCGTCGTTTGAATTAATAAAGTCATCTATACTTTTCGGATGCAAATGCCATAAGGACGTACATCTTTATCACTAGGATTAATCCAGTATTCACCAATATCAGTTTGCTCATCAGCAGGTATTCTTTGTAATGTTTCAGGGTTAACACGATTCTGTAACACAACTAAATAATCTGAGCCATTGTAAGTGAATTTAACAGCATATTTTTCTGCTACTTTAATATCAGGAGTGGTATAAACACCATATCGAAATGGAAAGTCTTTTCCATTTGTTAGTTCACTTCCTTGCATAGCAATAGTTTTTCCATCGTATTGACCAGTTCCATGATATGATACGGGCCATTCGCCCGGATCATTGCTACAGCGTAGCCATGTCATATTCTCAAATCTACCGGAAACTTTAATAGCAAAACGTTGCCAACCACATGGACGAATATATTTTATTCCACCTCGTATAAAATTTCTATTCTGATCTTTTATATTTCGAAAATCATAATCATGAACAGGGTCCATACTAGAAGGATCCAAAATAGTGCAGGATTCATTGTCGTCTCCAAGTAGAAGAACTAGATGTACTGTACATTCATTTTGTATATTACAATCACATAATAATTGTTCATCATTCAATTGTCGACCAGCAAATATGATGCGTTGTTTATTAGCTGGTATGTTTGCATTCTCTTTGATTACAAGTTTTAAATCACCAACTGCATTACTGGAATTTATGGAACATATAATCGTTTGACCAGTCAATGTTTTCACAAATATCGTAATCTTATTTGTTTCATCTTCTATTCGTGTGGCGTCAGCAACACCCACAGAACCATACGAATATGTTTTATCATGATAGTTAAATAGACAAATTTTTCGTGGATTTTCTTCCGGAGTAGCAGATGATTGCAATTCTAATCCGATAATTGCTGATATGGCGGATGTTAATAATTCAAGTTTATTTTCAGTACTTGTTGTCAATCCCATTAAAAATTTTGTTTATGCTATGATATAGAAGAATATAGAATGTTGATTCAATAAATCACGCATGAATCATATGATAACACGATAAGATAGAAGTTATAATAGATGGCGCACAAAACAAATCAATAAGTCACGATGATATTCACAATAAAAAGCATCATGTGTATATTATTGTTATTCGCGTGCACAATACAGTTATTGAGTAATGAACATAAATTGAATACGTCATTGAAAATAAAACTCACGTTTTTTGTATTGCTTCTTTACAAGAATTGTGTATCGATTATCATCCGTGTAAATTATTTAAACAAGTCAATAACTCTCTAGTGTCGCTAAAAGTAAACCCTAAAAATGCCCTGAGAAAAGGTCGATGTGCATCTCTTTCGTATGTTTATTTTTGCTAACGCTTTCACACTAATCTTACTCGTCACACTTGATAGATTTTGTTTTTTTCATGATTTTTGTCTACACATCTTTCTTTTGCATAACACTCAAATATTTGATTAATCAAGTAGATCGTCAAATATATGTCAATTTATTTTCGATGACTGGCTAGAGAATATTTATTACGAACAGAAAAGAAAGAAAAATCGATCCTCTTTCGTTTCCATTCTACCGATTTAGGTATTACCTGTCAATATAAAATGAGTAGATGAGTGTTTTTCTACGTCAGCAATGATTGCAAAATGTATATGATAAACATAATCAAGATAAATAATCGTCTGGATTTTCTCCTATATGCACTTGCAATTTTCTCTCTAAAAGAGAAAGAAAGAGATAATCAATAATTGAAGATATTTTTACCTATTTAATTTACATCGACGAAACGACGCATATAAAGACTATAAAAACGATATAGCTCTCATTTCAAAAATATTTTATTATATCATTTGACTACGGTCATAAATTTAATAAGATTCGTTGCTTAAGTGTTCTACATTATGCTTCACGAAGCAACAAATAAAGAACAACTAGACAACAAGCATTCGACTGGATCACCATGGTAAGTAGACATATGAAACGATATTAATATTTCTACGAATATTTTTCTCTGCTTTCTCTAGGATAACAGTGCCACTTACATGTCTATGTTGTACACTCTGCATGGCTCTCGTTGCTTTCGTCATCATTCTCGGTCTGATACCACTTTATCTACAATCAAACACAGTGAATACGGTCGCAAACGATTCCTGTACGTTAACCTTTCGATTTCTAATATATTTCTTATAAACAAAACTCTTTTCATTAATTATTGTAGTATCTCTTACTGTTGGATATAGCATTAATACAATCAATGTGATATCATTAAGCAATATCGATTTATCCACATTGTCTAACCGCGTATGCTGTTTTCTTCTCCATGGACATCATACTAGTTTTCTTGTTTCTTTATAGTTTATGGAAACATTAAATCTGAAAGGAGTTTCTGTCAATTCCGTTCAATTTATTCCAAAATCTTCGATCAATACGGCTAAAAAGCGAAGAGCAACACCCGATGAAGGTGCTACAACAGCATGTAACTCTAGCGACTGGTGTAATATCGTTTTCACTTTCAACTATCCAGCTGGCTGTGCATCTCTCATTAAATGCAGAAACAAATACAAGGAAACAGTTCGTCATACCCTTTCTGTGCTACGATCCAAATTCCAATTGATGATTCCGACTGTGAACGGTTCAGTAAATGTTCAATTCACCTTCTGTTCATTCAATTCGATCGCACCAGGTAAGTGCATTAACATAATTTCCTATTACTGGGATTACTTAGTACATGTATTTTTCTTTAGCGAGCCAAACTATTCAATCAAATTCATCACAGAGCACTAGTATAACTTCACAGACTGTGTTACCCTCCATAACATCCCAGCAAGGCGACACAACAACCACAGAAGAAAAATTAGCAGAGATTTTAACACAACAAACACCGAGCACAGGCGAAACAACCATTTCAACTGCTACGGATACTACGAATACCGATCAAGGAACTAATGCTTCCATAAGTGTCAGTCCTCAACAAACCACTACAGAAATTGAAGTGAGTCCATCAAGCACGATTACCACTCAACACAGTACTCACAGCGACGCTTCAAACAGTTCAACTGAAACTAACACAGGTACGAGTCCCACCAGCAATAGTACTACACCGATCGGTACGACAAATACAACAATCGCACCAAGCATATCAAACGATATCAGCACTCAGCCTAGCACAGGTCACACAATTGACAATAATACAAGTCAAATCACAAGCGGATCAACACAACAAAACACTGAACGTACTTCCACCAGCAAAACTCCATCTAATGAAATTAGTACTCACGGTGGTACAGATGACACTAGCCATAGTAGTACAACCAGTCATCTTACAACTGAACACACTTCAGCTGGAACTGGCACAGGCAGTACAGATAGCGAAACAGGACTATCCAGTGGTGTTACTACACAACATACTACAACTGACACAGGAAACACAGGAAACACAGGTAACGGAACGAGCGGAATTACAACCCAACATTCAATAACGACAACGGGCACAGGAAGTACTGACAGTGGAACAAGTCCGTTCGGTGATATTACCACGCAACATACTACAGCCGGAACTGACACAGGAAGTACAGGTAGCGTAACAGGCTCATCGAATGGTGCTATCACACAAGATACTTCAACTGGTACAGGAAGTACAGCCAGCCGAACAGATCCATCAAATGGAACTATGACACAAAATACTGCAACGGACACTGGAAGTACAGGTAGCGGAACAGGCCCATCAAGTAGTACTACCACACGATATACTCCGACTGGTACCGAAAGTACAGATAGCGGCACATGGTCATCCAGTGGTGTTACCACACAAGATACTCCAACTGAAACTGGCATCGGAAGTACAGGTAGTGGAACAGGCCCATCAAATGATGTTACCATACAATATACTGCAACTGGAACTGGCACTGGAAGTACAGATGATGAAACTAGCCTATCAAGTGATACTATCACACAAGATACTCCAACTGGAACTGGTATCGGAAGTACAGGTAGTGGAACAGGCCCATCAAGTGATGTTGCCACACAACATACTGCAACTGGAACTGGCACTGGAAGTACAGATGATGAAACTAGCCTATCAAGTGATACTATCACACAAGATACTCCAACTGGAACTGGCATCGGAAGTACAGGTAGTGGAACAGGCCCATCAAGTGATGTTACCACACAACATACTGCAACTGGAACTGGCACTGGAAGTACAGATGGTGAAACCAACCAATCAAGTGATACTATCACACGATATACTGCGAGTGGCACCGAAAGTACAGGTAGCGTCGCAGACTCATCCAGTAATATTAGCACTCAACGTAGTACAGGTGAGGCTATTGACGGTAGCACAGACAGCGGAACAAGTTCATCTACTGCAAGCAATAGTCTAGATAGTACAATGGCTTCAAGGGGAATGTCTACCGATGAAGTTACAACTCTATCAATTGGATTTACGATGGAAGGCACTATCAGTGAAGGTGTGATATCTCCCGACATTATCTCAACGATAGTTGAAGAGACAAATAGTGGCACTGAGTCAAGTACACACAGTGCTACAGATGCTATTGTTATTGGCACCACTGATGATAGTAATCCACGAAGCTCAGAGTTGAGTACGCAACTTGGAATAATTACTGATATTGACGTAAGCACCAAACCAGAAAGTATTTCATCATTGGATTCGACTATTGCGGAACGGAACACTGATGACATGTATTTGAGTACAGAAGGGGAAACAAATGGCGTCGTCGATTCTAGTACATTACAAACAACCAGTGGCAATGTCTATTTAGATACACAAGATGGAATAAGTACGGCGAATGATTTAAGTAAAACTCCAGAAAGAAGTACTGATACCGATTTAATCACGGAACATGAAGCCATTACCGATATTTCTTCGAGCACCAACGACTTAACGAATACAGCTCTGGATTTTAGCACAGACGGTATTTGGAATACAGAAAGTTCTTTTAACACGAAAGACCATACGACTCTGTGGATTGAGAATACTGAAGCGCATGAATCAACTACAGCGGATCATGGGACTACATCCGGCTTTAGTAATTCTGATAGTAGCGACCTAATCGAAGAAAGGTCTACTTCTAGTAATAATGATCAATCGAGCGAAATGACCAGTTCTACTGACATCGATGAAACATCTACTGTTGGTGGTATTCTAGAACCCGAAGACGCGTCTACATCTGGAGGCATTGAAGAACCGAACGATACATCTACATCTGAAGGCATTGAAGAACCAAGTGAAACATCTACATCTGGTGGTATTAGCGGATCGAGTGAAACTTCGACTATCGTTGATACTGAGGAACCGAGTGAAACATCTACTGCTAGCGCTATTGAAGAACCTGAAGAGCCAGAAGAAACTTCTACCGCTGATGCCATTAGCGGATCAAGTGAAACTTCAACTATTGTTGACACTGAGGAACCAAGCGAACTGTCTACGGTCGGAGATATTGATGAATCGAATGAAGTTTCTACTGTTATTGGCACCGTGAAATCAGATAAAACTTCTATAGCCAATGATATTGACGAAACACATGAAGCTTCGACTGTTTTTGACACTGTGGAAACGGCTGAAACTTCTACTATAAGTGATACTGATGAATCGGGTGACATTTCGACTATTGGTGATATTGATGAATCGGGTGAAAGTTCGACTGGCATTAGCACTGTAGAACCAGGAGAAAGTTCTACTATCTTTGGCACTGTTGAAACGGTTGAGAGTTCTACTACAAGTGATATTGACGAATCAAATGAAATTTCTACTCTTGGTGATATTGATGAATTGGGTGAAAGTTCGACTGGCATTAGCACTGTAGAACCAGGAGAAAGTTCGACTGCCATTGGCACTGTAGAAACGGTTGAAACTTCTACTATAAGTGATACTGATGAATCGGGTGACATTTCGACTATTGGTGATATTGATGAATCGGGTGAAAGTTCTACTGTCTTTGGCACTGTGGAAACGATTGAGAGTTCTACTACAAGTGATATTGACGAATCAAATGAAATTTCTACTCTTGTTGATATTGATGAATTGGATGAAAGTTCGACTGCCATTGACACTGTAGAAACGGTTGAAACTTCTACTATTGGCGACATTGACGAATCGACTGAATTAACTACTGTCGATGATATTGAGGACTCAGATGAAATGTCTACTGTTGTTGACATTGACGAATCAGACGAACTATCAAGCATAACAACAACTACTACTACAACTACAACCACTACGACGACTACAACAACAACGACGACTGCGAAGGTTGAAACAAGTAAGTTCTCAAGGATTAAGTAACCAAATTGATAGTTCAATGAAAAGTTTCTGAACGATGAAATAATTGAGATATTGCATGTCTACAGTAGATACTGTTGTAGTTTTTACAGTATAAACTAGTAAAATAAGCGTTCTATTTTCTAGATTTGGTTGCATTTGGCAGTCAAGTCACTTATTCAGTTGGCATACGTCCATGGGCAATAGCAGTGATCGATATCAATAATGATACAAAACCTGATGTTGTCGTTGGACGCGAAGGTTCGGCCAATGTTAGTGTTCTCTTCAATCGTGGTGATGGAACATTTCTTGCACAAACTACTTACCCAACTGGCAGTATTCTACGTTCAGTAGCAGTAGTAGATGTCAACAATGATAACCAACCCGATATTGTTGTCGCAAACTATGACACAAATACTGTTGGCGTGCTCATCAATGTAGGTAATGGAACGTTTTATTCACAAGTAACTTATGGAGCTGGCGTTAATCCACGATCAGTAGTAGTAACGGATGTTAATGGCGATGACAGCCCTGATATTATTGTTGCAAATATAAATTCCAAGAATGTTAGTGTTCTCTTCAATCATGGCGATGGTACATTTCTTACTCAAACTACGTACGCAACTGCCGTACAGCCAATATCAGTAGTAGCAGTCGATGTCAATGATGATAGCAAAGCTGATCTTGTCGTCGCGAACTACGGTTCAAATAATATTAGTGTTCTCTTCAATCTTGGTAGCGGCACGTTTTCTGCACAAACTACTTATCCAACTGATACTAGACCACGTTCAGTAACCGTAGTAGATGTCAATAATGATGGTAATCCCGATATTGTGGTTGGATATGATGCTGGAAACAATGTTGGCATTCTGTTCAATCTTGGTGGTGGGATATTTAGTACGCAAACGACTTACGCCACGGGTGGTACCAATCCATGGTCTGTAACAGTCGCCGACATGAACAGTGACGGTAGACCCGATATCCTTGTCACAAATTACGGTTCGGCCAGTGTTACTGTTCTGTTTAACACAGGGAATGGCGAATTTCTTTCCAAAGCCACTTATACAACAGGTACTCAACCAATATCACTAGCAGGCGTAGATGTGAATAGTGATGCAAAGCCAGATATTGTTGTTGCCAACTATGGAGCAAATAATATTGGTGTTCTGCTGAATGTAGGCAGTGCAGTGTTTGCGGCCCAAACTGTTTATGCAACTGGCTTTAATCCATGGCCAGTGGCAGTCGCAGACATTACTAACGATCAGAAACCTGATATTGTTGTTGGAAACATGGGTTCGAATAATGTTGGCGTTTACTGGAATTATGGCAATGGAACATTCCCTTCTCAAAATACTTATCCTAGTGGTAATAGTCCGCGATTTGTAGCACTAGCCGATGTCAATAATGACAACTACATTGATATTGTCGTTGCAAACTCTGGTTCGAATAATGTTGGTGTTCTCTTCAATCTTGGCAATGGTACGTTTCTTCCTCAAACATCTTATGCCACTGCAGCTAATCCGCGTACACTAGCAGTAGGAGATGTTAACAATGATGGCAAACTCGACATTGTTATTGGATCTTACGATACAGGAAAAATTGGAGTTCTGTTCAACACAGGCAATGGTACATTTGTTTCTCTAACTTACTATTCAACATTAGCTCAGCCAATGTCTCCAGTAATATACGATGTGAATAACGATGGTAAACCAGACATTGTTGTCGCAAATTACGGTGCACAAAGTATTAGTGTTTTTCTGAATACAGGCAATGGCTCGTTTCACTCCCAAACTACTTATCCTACCGGTACTAGTCCCGTTTCAATAGCCGTAGCCGATGTCAATGGTGACAACAATCCCGATATTATTGTTGCTAATTCTGGTTCGAACAATGTTGGTATTCTCTTCAATCTTGGTAATGGTGCATTTCTTCCTCCAACAAATTATACTACTGGTTCTACTCCACGTTCAGTAGCAGTAGCCGATATCAACAATGATGGCCTACCGGATATTGTTGTCGTCAACCATGATTCGAACAATATTGTTATTCTCATTAATACAAGTGATGGTACATTTTATTCGAAAATTACTTATTCAACTGGATCTAAACCAACGTCAGTCGCAATCAGCGATCTGAATAGCGACAATAAACCGGATATCGTTGTGGTGAACTCTGCTTCGAACACTACTAGTATTCTCTTACACATCTAATATTTCATTCTGAACTAAGAACTAAATTCATTTTCTCATTTTTTTTTCTCTTTTCATTTATTCGAATAAAATCAATAAAACCTTGTCAAAAATTATGACTTCGCCCTTGAACGAATTGAACGGTCGATATATTTCATGAGTCAGAAGACCTTGCGATATATTTGATGATAGAAATGACGTCATGATATTTTATGAGTCATGACCTCGAGAATTATGTATATATATATATATATATATGTACGATGACGATTAGTGTTTGCATCAGAAAGAAAAAAATGAAGTTCATATTATTATTGGTGTTCTTTGTTTATGCATCAGCAAGTCGTTATAGACGTCAAATTAATTGGAATCCAGATAATTGGGCATTCGCTTGTGATTTTCAAGGAAATGATCTGAGCAACGTACGAATCCGAGGTGAAGATTGTGGTCGAAGATGTTCCCAAACAGCACATTGTACTCATTTTACATGGACAGGACACGAAGGTGGTACTTGTTGGATGAAAACGGGAGAAATATCGCGAGATAATGCGCATTATACAGGTGATCACAGTATGGTTTGTGGTATTGCTAATCGGATTGGTGACAAATACAAAAAACTTTATAATGTTCTTGCTACACGCCATGACGCTCATGAAGCTGGTGCTTGTGAATTACCACCATCGAATTATGCTGTGTCTCATCCATTAGCATTAGGAACTATTAATTCGTTAGAACATTTAAAATTTACGCCTGATTTATGTGGTCATATTCTCGACATAGATTGTGGTCACGGTGTTTTATCTGTTATTGTTATGAATTCAAATATAGGAGGTGGTCTTGATCTTTATAAATCAAGTTGGAGTCAATTGACAAATAACCAACCACCAGGACAAGCATGGTGTAGTGTTCAATTATCTGATCGAAATGCTTTCAATTTCGATGGTCCACGTTGTTTCTACAAGCCTGGAACTGATTTCGGAAATGCTTATTATCACAATGTCGGTTTACTTAATACAAAAGGTCGACTAGTTGTACGTGCTACGATTGACAATCGTCCTGGAGAACATCGTGGTGATAATCCTTATTTTGCATTTGATTTCGGCCCAATATATGACAACAAAGAAGTGGTGTTTACTTATGATGATGGAAATACAGAAACTGTTTATTTGAGAGATTGTGAATATCAACAAAATAATAAACTTTGGTTTTAAGTAGCTATTTGAAGGACACGATTGAATTTTAATGCTCCGCATTTCTTGCACATAAATCGATTGGCAAAATTGAGTTTTGAACAACGGGAACACATCCAATCACCAGGTTTTGCCACGACTGTAAGCATATACGTTCTGAGCTTAAAACCTTCTCTTCCACATTTTTGACAGTATTCACGACTTTTGAAGTTGACATGTTCACAACCCATGCATTCCCAATCACCTGCTCGTCTAAAAACGACAAACTATTACAGTGAAGAAAAAGAAAGTAGCAAATCAAACTAACAAAGTAAAAAAATTTGTAGTCATGATTGCAATTGTGTACAAAACAGAAAAAAAAAGTAAACAGTATTTATAATCACTGAACTGATTCATCAATAATTAATTAGTCATTTCTTTGGGGGTGTTCGAAGGAAGTGTAAAAAATGTAAATGTCATATGATTGTGCAATTATTTCATACGTTTATGATGGGATTGTTTTGCATCTGGAATAAAAACAAAAAAAACGCAAGTATTAATAAATCATGAGAACCATGTCTGATGATGATTATCATCAATGCATACGAAAATCAGTATTAACGTGATTATTTTTTGTATTCTAACTGTTTCTACTACAGCTTCGAGTTCGAGTTGTCTCGTGTTTGGTGTTAATGGTCATCCATTAGCACAAACAGCATATCAACTTCAAACATATAATCAACAATTACAAGCTTTGCAAGAATTGAATCAACAATATTATCGCATAGATATCGGTCTTAATCCTGATCGTTCCGGACGAATTCGAGATCTCAATCCTGCGCTCTATAATTTCAGTAGTATATTAGATACGTTGAATAACAATGGATTGATCATGTTGCCTATTATCTTTCCGACAACTGAACATTCAAATAATTACACCATACCAGAATTGTATCAATTAAGCTATGATGAAGGTGTTCGTTGGACTCAATTATATGGAAATTTATTCTCGGTCATTGAATTAGATAATGAGCAGGATAATGTTTGTATCAAACCAGGAGTTGATGGTACAACTCGTGATGATTATAATTATACTTGTATTCAACGAGTTGTAGCTAAAATGTCTGGATTTGCAGCTGGTTTGAAAGATACATTGTCATCATTACGAATTATTATCGATTTTTGCTGGTTACATTGGGGTTATATGGATTTTTTGACCGCAGCATCAACGAAATATGATATTGTTGGATATCATTGGTATAGTGATATGGGAGATATTCGAAGAAGTCATGGAAATATCAGTGATGTATTACAACATGTCATTGATACTTATAAGAAACCAATCTGGATAACGGAAATGAATACTAAAAATGAAGATATGAATATACCTTCAGCAAATCAAAGTGATTACATTTTAAATACATTGAATACGATTCTCACGTATTATCCTGCAGTTCAATCATATATCATCTATGAACTATTCGATGAATATCAATTTGCGAATTCTAGTGGTGAAGCTCATTATGGATTGACCAAATTTCAAGATGATCGTATCGTATACAAGCCTTTTGCAAGAACATATCAAACATGGATAGATGGATATCATCAAAATGTTTGTCAACAATGTCGTTGGGCAGCACAAAATAGTAGTCAATTAATTTGTGCGAAAAATCCCACTAATTCCTTTTTTTACTTGTGAAAATAAAAAGATTAAGACAATTGATATAAATGCACGTAAAGTGAATAGTGATTAGTTTTTGTTCGAGTAAATCGATGTCGAGTATTACTGCGACGTTTGCACTTTTGCTTCTATTTTGCACGATCGAAACGCATTGTTTCGTCGTCAAAGGACGTTATCAAAATCGTGCTTACACAGATCTACAATCTGCACAAGAATGTAGCGGAAATCAGTATGGTCTTTATGTTCCGTCTGGTACAAAATTATTTTGGTCAGGCTTCGGTGTACAAGATAGTGATAAAGCTGCTGTTGAAATTGCAGAATATCTAAGCACAAAAACTGGTGAAAAATGTTGGACACTTGAATCGATTCTCGAACTTCCAGAAAATCAACACATTCAAACATGTCAATGGACGACACCGGTTGATCCTGCATGTAAACAATTTTGGGAAGACATTTCATGCGAATATGCAACAAAAGCACGAGGTATCGACTCTTTACATGTTGTATATATATGATATGATATGTTAAAATATTTAGGAGAAATAGCGTTTGTACTTGGTCCAAATGTTAGTGATAAAAGTAGTTGGATGAGTATTGAAAGTGGTCAAGTAAAACATAACTATCAAAGTGGACAATATGTATATGGATTCACAAAATATGATCTTCATACAATTTATTGTCAAGAAATGATAAACTATCCAACTCAATATCCAACTGTTAAAAGTTCGATTTGTCATTGAGTTTTAAAAGTGAATTTTTGAACGCGATGATTCTCGCATTCGAGAATATAAAGATTATTTTGCCGGTCGAAAGCTAAATCGACTGGAGTATTTAATTGATTGACTTCTGTTTCGCATTTATTTCTACTAATTATTACTTCAATTACACCATCTTTTGACCAGCTGATAATTCGATTATTGCTACTATCTGCCAAGTAAATTGTACCTCTTTGATCAACAATAATTCCATTTGGCTGTGATAATTGTTTAAGTTTATTTCCTTCTCCATTACCACCAGCTATGAGAATCCCTTCTGTAGCATATTTTATCCATTTCATAACTCGATGATTGCCCCAATCAGAAATATAAATAGTTCCATTTTCATCAATATAAAAACGACTAGGTGTATTTAATTGGTTTAAACGATCACCTTGTCCATTACCGCCAGCCACTAGTGTAGCTTTCTTGTCTCCTATTTTCAATCGTCTTATTTCATGTCTATTTGTGTCTGAGACATAGAGATATCCGAGATGGTTCATAGCTAAATCCAAACACTTGATGTCTTGTATAAGTACTTTATTTTGAGCATCATTTTCAAGTGACCATCGAATAACTCGGTTATTTCCTGTATCTGCTATAATCAATGCATTATTTGTCTCATCGATGATAACAGCCGATGGAGAATCTAATTGATTTCTTTTACTTCCTTGACCATTTTCACCAGCAACAATTTTGCCATTAGTTGCATCTTTTTTCCATGCAATTATACGATGATTACATTGATCAACTATATAAATTGTTTCATCATCATCATCTATACACAAACCTACTGGTTTATTTAATTGATTTAAATCACTTCCTTGACCATTACCACCAGCCACAGTAACACCTTGTTTTGTCCATGTACTATGCTCAGGTATATTCGGCATTTGTACATGTGCTGAAATGATGGGACGAGAAAAATCAGTTAACATGCGTGTTTTTGTATTTTGTTCAGTGAATAGATCGTATTGTTGTTTCAAATTATTTGATTGTGCATTTAATTCCTTCAATTTAATTTCATCATATTCATTTTGTTTGCAAAATAGTTCAATGTCTTCACATAATTTATTTGAATTCATAAGAATCGGATCAAGAGATTCATTTGTTTGTTGTCGAATTCTTTCTCTTATTTTATCGGCCTTTCGCGCAATTGCATTAATGTGTTGTGTTTCCAATTTATTAATTTGTTGAATACAAGGATTTGTTACTGGATCTGTTCTTCGTTCTACTAACATTTCATGGAATTGTTTCTTATATCTGTTAATAGAATTCAGCATTTCATCAAGTTCTTGTCGATGTTCACCAATATGCGTATGACAATAAACTTGTAAACATCTATTGCATGTATAAGCTTGCTTGTCTTTTTTGCATGTTGTACATCGATCTCTATCAGTAAATGTTGCCATATACGTATATCAATCGTTTTTGAGATTGTAAAGAAGAAAAATGACACGTTATAAAGCATTTTATTGCCTGTAATAGTAATAAATATTTTAATTTATTGCTTCGAAGTTTCTCGAAATCGATAAAAGTGAGTTGAAAGTTGTAAAAGTTTTTTTTTATATATTTGATTATTCCAAAGGATGTGTTGTTTAGTTGTCTACGTATAAAAAAGTGCGTACAAATATTCGATTCTATAAAATATCAATAAATAATGACTGAAATGTCGAACACCTTCACTATCAAATGGATTTAGTTTGATACTAAGTATTCTAACTGTCTGGAGACAAAAAAAATGAATAAAAGCATAAACTATTGTTTTTCGATAAACGATTTCCAAAGGTAATCCTGCGAATCGGCGAAAAGGCAGAATTCGAGCAATATGCCATACGAACGTTAATCATATGTTGTTATCAGTGTTTGATTGAGAAAATAAAAACAAAAACTAATTGAATTGAAATTTAATATCGTATTGAAAATAAAGAGGATGAGAATAAATCATCGGTTACGACGATATAAAAGACTGAAAAATATTTAAAGACACGTTTTTGCTTGAAAACAATTTTGAAATTAATCGATATGATTCGAATAATTCTTTTCTGCCTTTTTTTAATCAGTAATTCAATTGGTAAATATTCTTTTTCTTTTTCTCGAATGAAAATATCTTCTGTCTTATGATATGTAGCACAAAATTGTCAGCAAACTGGTTGTGCTCCAGGTTTTTGTTGTTCAAAATGGGGATTGTAAGATAATCACTTCGATTTCTTAGTGCTACTATGCTTGAGATTTCTAGTTGTGGTAATACAGAACTTCATTGCCAAGGTGTTCAATCTGGCAATAATCAAAATACTTGTTATCCACCTTGTCAACCTGGTGTTTGTTGTTCAAAATGGGGATTGTAAAACGATCATCTAACTTGTTTTTATTAGTGCTACTATTTCTTTATTTCTAGTTGTGGTAATACCGCATTACATTGTGCTAACTCAGGCAGCACAGCACCACCAACAATAGTGACAACGCCCAGCACAGTACCAGTAGTGACAACACCTACTACGGTACCAATAGTAACAACACCTACTACGGTACCAGTAGTGACAACAACTGCCACGGGACCAATAGGGACAACAACTGCCACGGGACCAATAGGGACAACAACTGTCACAGTACCAATAGGAACAACACCTGCAAGCACAGCTACAACTTCAGGTGCTGTTGGTGGTACTACTACTAGTGAGCTTCCATTGATAGATCCTCCTGAGGATAGAAATCCACTTGAATACCGTCGAGTATAAAGTGTACGGTGAAAATATAAAGAAAATAAAAATATCAAAAGGGTAGCGCACACATTTTTGATTATGCAATGTGTGATGAAATTGTCATTTATGTTTTTATATTTTTGTGAAATGAAATGTTAATTTTTCCACGAGGAAATATTTATAATCCATTTGTGTTTTACTTCATCAAATGTGCACGATCGAATGTAAAAGGTATAATCGGCCTTGAGCATTATTTCTTCTTCATCAGGATAATCTGAGAATTCAACGACATCAAGTCCATCCTGTGTACTAGTATGAATAATAAATAAAACATTACCAAATTGTTCAGCTTTTTTTCGATTTCGACTGGTTGATGTCAATGCTGGAAACATAAGATATGCACCAATATTATCCTGAAATTGTTTAATTAAATCATCTGTTAAATTAGCTCCTCGATAAACGTAAATTTCCTCATACGTTTTCGCATATGTGAACATACTTAAAATGTAAGCTAATGGTCCAAATGTTTGCATTTTACTTTTCCAGATGGTTTTACTTTGTGGATCGCCACAGAGTCGCATGTATTCATTCATTTTTTGATATAAAAATGATTCCATTGTATAGAGATGAGCACAACATTCCCATACTTTTTGATTATCTTCATCGATAACGTTGAGAATTTGTTGAGCCATCCATTCGGCTTCTTTTTGTTTACCCAAAAGTTTACCTTCAGTAATGATACCATTAGCTGCCTTCTCAATGAGTAATCGACGATTTTCCGGTTCCAATAATTCATTACTATTACTAATGTTAAACATTGTGAAAATTTCGCCCATATAACCCAAGAAAAACCCCTGATCAGTGAATGGAGTAGCAGGATGTATAGGAGTGACTTCAAATCTTGTTTCTCGAAGTTTCGGTTCGGATGCAGAAACTCTACGTTGAACACGTTTGACCGGACGTTGGCTATTTGCATTTGAATTCGATATTTGAACAGAATTTTTCAAATTAATATGATAATCATCAAGTAATACTTCAGACAAATTCTTTCGATAAGCTTCTTCGATAATTACGGTTTCAACATCTGAATACGGACGCCATTCTGTCTCTTCTGATGAATTCCAAGGATTCTTATTCGATTTCCACATCCAAACGACATCAGTTGAATTTGTTCTGTTGGCCATAATGTCACACTATGAATGTAAACAATTGTCACAAAAAACTTCCTTTTCTTTTCTTTTTGCTTCTAATAGTTCTCAGATACGCCTCTTCATCTTTTCTTCGCCCCCCCCCCACCCAAAAAAAAACAGTTTATTTTACATTGAATGAAATATGTGAATAAATCGAAATCAAATAAAGAACAAGGCTGTTTTGTTCGACACCTTCAAATAAAAATATATTGCGAAGGTTGATCATACTATTATTACTGATTCATTGAGAGAGAAAAAGAAAAACAAAAATCGATTGAATTGAAATTTAATAGCGTATTCAAAATAATAGTGTGTAGCTTAAGATTTTGATTTGCTTTTGTGTAGGAAATATGATATAATTTTCATGATCAGAGAGGAAGACCATGAATTTCAATGACATATTTAAAGATTCGTTTTTGAATCAGAAAACAATTTGAAATCATACAATCGACATGAATAATATTGTTTTTTTTTGGCTTTTTCTACTTGCCGAATCAATCGTAGCACAAAATTGTCAACAAACTGGCTGTTCTCCTGGTTTTTGCTGTTCAAAATGGGGATTGTACGATAAAAAATTATTTTGATTTATCACTAGTTATACTATTTGCGATTTTTTAGTTGCGGTAATACGCCACTACATTGTCAAGGAAATCAGCCGAATATTACTCAAAACGCGGCTGGCTGTGATCCACCTTGTCAGCCCGGTTTTTGCTGTTCAAAATGGGGATTGTAAGATGATTGTTTCGATTTACTCGCGCTTATATTTTCGATTTCTAGTTGTGGCAATACACCATTGCATTGTCAAGGCAATCAAGTGAATAATAATACTAATACTGTTAGTTGTGATCCACCTTGTCAACCTGGTTTCTGTTGTTCAAAATGGGGATTGTAAGATGATCAATTTGATTTACTATTGTTTCTATTTTTTTTGAATTCCTAGCTGTGGTAACACACCATTACATTGCTCTAGCAATACTACTACTATCACTACGACGACGACGACGGCGGCGGCAACAACTAGATTTCCATCGGTGATTAGTACTACTACTACTCGTCCATTGATAGATCCTCCCACTGATCATGAAACAACCATGACTCGAAAACGATTTGATTGTATTTTTGATCAAATAAATGCCAATCTTCGTGATAAACGTTGGCAAGGTATTTCTAATTAATACGAATTAATGAAAAAACATGAATTCTTTTAGGTTATCAAGATGCACTATCGTTAATTTCATTCCAACCACAAAATCAAAATGAATTAATGATGTTTTTTGCTCATGTGGCTCATGAAACTGATGGATTAAAAACTTATGAAGAATATTGTGGTAAAGCAGGCACTTGTGCTGATGATTATCAACGATCTTGGTGTTCACCTGTTCAAGCTGCATCAGGCAAGAAATACTATGGTCGTGGTTGGTTTCAATTATCGTGGCCATGCAATTACAATGCAGCAGGTCGAGCTCTTGGTATTGATTTTTTGAAAACACCTGAGAAAGTTGCTGAATCCGATGCATTTGCTGCTGCTACAGCGATTTGGTTTTGGAAAGAAAATAATATGAGTCAATCTGCACGTAACGGCAATTTTGGTGAAACAACAAAAAAAATTAATTCTATTGAATGTGGAGGTACATCTCAGCAAACAAATCGTATCGAACGATATCAAAAAGTTCGACAATGTTTCGGTCTTAGTCGTGCAACAACGAACTTACGTTGTTAATCGAAAGAGAAATTTTATTGTTCGTTTCTAATAAAATATTGCAAATAGGAAGTTATATAACCAATGAATAGTTATTTGTCATAGATGACTCACTATAAAATGATTTTATAACTGTTTGATAGCATTGAAAATAATGCTACCAATGTGTGATCGAAATGAGGCACGTGCATTGTTTCGGATTTGAATTAATTTTCTAATAAAAAGTAAAGGATTGAAATGGAAACGACATCGAGAAATGGATAGACTACGACGATGTTCAATTTTTTCAACAAAACCATCGACATCGATCCAACCGTTCTCAAATTAACTTTTATCTTATCTATCGTTTTCTCTCCATTATTGTATGCTTACATATCACCCTCAAGAATGCTTCTTGGTTTATAATTGAAAAATAAAAGAATCAGTGATACATAAAAGTGATTAATTAAAAACGAGGTTACAAATGCGTTTTCAATAGATTTCATACGACGATGCTGTAGTGAGTTGTTTATATTAATGACACACCACTCGTCGTTCTAGAAAGCCTGACTAATATCTACATCAATTTTGTCTTCTTCATTGGTGTTTTCATCGATTATATGTAACCGGTGTTCATCACAATTCAATGTGATTGTCCATAGTATCATTCCAATAGGTCTCGCGGGCCACTCCATTCAAAAAACTGTACACTCTTTGCCAACCAAACGTACGAGGAGTGACAATATAAGAACCACCAGCGAATTCATTCGGCACAGGTGGAAGGTTGTGTGGTCGAATTCCCAAACATGGATATCTTTTGTCTATTATTCGTTAATTGTACTGCTTTCTCATCAGTTGTAAAGATTTCTGCAAATTTCTCATCATCTATTGTATATTTATAATATCAGAATTTTTCGACAGAGGCACAACAGACGCCATTTTTTCAGCACTATTACTCGATTAAGACGATATAATAATTATTTGTATTATGTCTTGTTTCTTCAGTATTTGTAACATACACTATGACTAAGTGTTTATTTCTATCGTCTTCAAATAAAGAGTACGTTACAGAAAACAATTTTGTCTTTCTTATTCTTTGAGTCTATTCGACAAAACAGTTTTAAACAGTGAAGTAAATGTTTCTTTTCATTCTTTTGCGTTCTTATGTATATCTGATCTGACGACGTAATACTTTGTCTAATTTCTGAAACAAAAGCTGTAAGTAACAGATGCACATAATTTATTTCCAATTTCATCATCTCGGCTATTGATAATACTTTTTTATATATTTATTTATTTAATTTTCGAACGTACTCGTTCGAGATTTTTGTCAACACGAATCACATCAGGATGAGTTGATTGAAATTTCTTTCGAAAAATATTCGCTGCCTTTTCTAAATATGATATCGACTTTTGTAAATCACGTTTTTCTTCATAAACAAGGCCCATATTTTCCAATGTTGTCGCTACATCTTGATGTTCAGATGATTGTGATTTTTCATAGATTTTCAATGATTTTTCATGAACTTCTAATGCTCGATCATATTGTTTCAAATATCGATAGACTTCACCAATATTATTATAAACGGCTCCGAAATGTGAATGATTCGTTGGAAGATATCGTTGCCAAATATTCAACGCTTTTTGATAATATTCTAAAGCTTTTGCATATTTCTTATCTTCATAGTAGACAACTCCCATATTATTTATACATATGGCCACTTTGAAATCATTATTACCTGGAGCTTGTCGAAGAATTTTCATTGCTTGTTCATACGTTTCGAAAGCTTTTTGAAATTCATTTTTCTTTCGATAGACAACAGCCAAACAATTATAAACATCAACTAGTCTTAGATCATTTGATTTCAAAAATTTTCGATATAAATCAATTGATTTCTGGTGCCATTGTAGACTCGTATCATAATCACCTTTTTCTTCACAAATAACGCCAAGTGCATGGTAAGCAAGTGCAAAATCTTGCTGTTGATTTCTGGGTAATTCATCAAGAAATCGATGAATATATCTTTCAGCTGCATCTAATTTACCCATACCATGAAGAACTTGTCCAAATGAATATAAACTTGTTGTAAATTTTTCAAGTCGTTCATGTGAATATGCATAAATATCTTGTAAATCATGATCTTTGTCACCGCAAAGTGTCAATCGAATGATTGAACAATGAATTTTTTGATCGAAATCAATGTTTTCAAGTCGAAATATTGATCCTAACATCATGAGAACTTCATCTTCGCCTGGAAAATAACTAAATGATGTTATATTTGCAAATGGTTTGCTTTCGTTTGTTTCGGGATCAGCTTGAATTTCGAAAAGAATTTTCTCGAAATCATCTGATGATACAGATGAAGATTGAAGAAATGAAAGTGCTAATTTCCGATTTGTACTTGTCGAAAGAAATGAATTAACGGATATTAATTGTCCAATTGAATTCTTTAATGCATTCAATTCAGTTTTGGCTATGATTTGACCGCGGTAGAGTTGCATTGGTGATGAACAACGATGACATCGAAGTTGTTCGGCAATATCACGCATAAAAAATCGAAATAGATAGAGTAAATCAATGTTCTGTATTCGAAGTGCTTTGTTCATTAAACGATAGAGAAATGATTCTCGAGTATACCACCAAAGAGCTCGATCGGCAGTATAATCTTTTTGAAATTCATCAAGAATAGTTAATTCATTCGGATTGTTTTCATATTCCTGTCGACATATTGTTATTAATTCATTTTTATCCGTCGAATTTGATTTCATTCGAAGCAATGTATCGATAAGTAATTGCGAATGTAAAAAATTACCATTCATTCCACTTGTCGATTGATCTGCCTGAGTAGAATTTGAATTGAAAATATTAATAACAATTGGTTCATCGATTTCAGTTTTATCGTTATGGATTCGAGATACAAGTTCATCAAGTTGATTTGTAACATATTTGATCTATGAAATAAATAGTTAGTTAGTTTAGAATCATTCTATTTTCAAATTAGACGTATAATACTTTGCTGAATGTCTGAGTCCATTGTTGATGTTTCTTTACATCTGAACAGTAAATATAGATCATTGATATTTGTTGGCATGAATGAATTTGTGGAACGATTTCTTTGCCTAATTGTCCATTTGCAATCAAAATAATTCGATCATTCGAAGAAGTTATTTGAATATACTGTTTACAAGCATGAATCTCATCGAATAATTTCACTTGATTAATCACTGATCGAAAACGTTGTTGAATATCAGTATTTATTGCTGTATCAAGGCAAATCAATGTATTAGTTTCGAGATTTTTGTCAACCATTCTTGTTCTTATTCGTTGCAAAATGAATTTGAGTACATTTTTTTCTAATCATGATCGCCATAGAGATGAAAGGAAAACAAAAAATGTTCTTTTTTTCTTACTAGTTAGGTAAATATACGATTCTTCCGTTTAGTTTGAAAATAGTGTGAGTCTATCTTGCATTGTAATTTCACAATTTATGAAAATGACGAAATAACCAATTCACAAAACTCGATGAGTCATTGAATATTTCGCAATAACGGAATAATATTTTATATATAAGCCAATTATTTTGCATAGATTTTCTTAGAATATAGAATAGTTTTGATTTTTTTTAAAAGATAAATATGGCTTATGATGGTTACGATTATTGTTCAAGTCAAGATAATGCAGATATTGAGTATTTAATTGATCGATTTGAAATTCAGCAATATGCAAAAGAGAAAAGGTATCATAAGCAAAAAACAAAAATCCCATCATATCCTAGTTCACGACAAACTCGAACACGTAAAACTCAACATCCATTGGTGAAAGTTTATGGCATCAATGAAAAAATGACTACAGAAATCTACGCAAAAATATTTCCATATACTCGTTACATAAGAAAGAAGAAACTAGATGATCCAAGAAATTATATGGAATGTGATAAAGATCTAGGGTCAAAGTCCAAACCAATTGGTATGCCACATAATTTTAGCACATTTCGTCAACATTTCTACCGTCGATATCATAAAATGATCAAATCTTCTTTACAATCTCGAACAGATATTGAAATTCTTAGTATTCGTTATGCACCTATCAAACAATCCGTTCAAGAAGAATTCATGAAACGATACCTAAGTAATCCAAGTTTTTATCCCGAATTAGTCTATCATGGAACGAAAATAACTAATATTCAAAGTATTCTCGACTACGGTTTTCTCATACCGAATGAAGCTCATCCAACGAACAAAAAAGCGCCTAAAATAACTACAGTAAATGGTTCGGCATATGGTACAGGCATTTATTGCAGTCAAACTGCTGAGTATTCTTTAGGATATTGTACTACTGTAAATACACTTTTTGTGTGTGCAGCTATACCACAACGTGATAACTCTGGAAATATGGAACGTTCTCATGGAAATATACTAGTTCTATCTCATGTATCGGAAATCGTTCCAGTATTTTTAATGGATTTTCGTTTTGTACATAGTATGTCGAATAATCAAACTTGGTTTGAAAAGAAATATTCATTCAAATCAAACGTTGCCGAAAATCCATACAAACCATGGATTATCTCAAGAAAATATCTACGAAAAGTTTTGAATTGTATGAAAGATGTGTTAGACAAAAGACAACGTCGTCGTGGACGACGAAACAACCGACGTAAAATTCAAATCGAAGATGAATATCAAATACGATCATTTGATATTTTTTCATCAATTTATTCGGATTTTTATGCTGCAAATTGAGCAATCGATGATATTTTCGACATTCGAGCAATCAAATGTTGAGAAGCAATGAGAATATTCCAATCGACCTCGTTGCCTTTAACTTTAAATGAGAATTCCGAATGTAAACCTTGTGTTCGTTCAAGTAAGAAAACTGTGGCTTCAAATTTTTGACCTAACAATCGAATATCAAACTCAGCTGTTTCCATTGTAACTGTGCCAAGTGAATCGGGAACGACGACAATCGGTTGACCTGAATAAGTCAATTTGCTGGCAGCATTGGCTAAATATTTGGAAATATTGATCGGTGATGTTCGATCGAATCCAATTGGAAGATCAACCGTATAGCTCTCAGCAGTTTTCGGTAGAACACGACCATTTTCAGCGTAGATATCGAGTTCAAATTTCATCTCTGTTACGTCTGCATAACTTTTAGCAATCTATAAATATTTGAAATATACAAAGAAAAAAGAAAATAAGTCATATACGTACATCTAGTGATAGACACGCAAGTTCAGGATCTGCATTGGATGTTTTCATAACGATATCAGCTGGTTCATTTGCTTTCTTTTGTCTTGATTTAAATCGAAGTGGTACATATAAATCAGTTACATCTCTTGTACTTGGTAGAATATATTCCGTAACAGAAACATTCTTGTATTTCAATGATGATAAAGACACTTTGAAATCAACTGCAGGATCCTTTTCAATTTTTGTTAATTCATCGAGAATTAATGTAATTCCACTCTTGAATGAATTTTTGAGAATTTCTGGCCGTATTGTCACTTGATATTCTCGAGAAGAATATTCACAATCCAGTGAAAATACACCAGTTCCAAAATGAAGAATTAAAAACCAGGTGCAAACAGTAAAGCTGATCATGATTTTAGTGCGATGATATGAAAGCAATTTTTCGACAATAAATATAGGCTGTGACTGCGTGATATTTGAGCTATCATTCGGATTAAAATCGAATAAAAAGTAATTGATTCGCCTACATTCGATGACAACAAAATGAACAAAGTCCAAGACGTTTTACTACGTCTCCTAATTTTCTTCTTTTTTACTCAGACAGTATTTGTAGCATTTTTTTTCTCTATTCCTTTGATAGAATTACGTCGCTGTAATTGTTCATTCAAACGAGAATCTTTCTCAGAAACACAGCAGGACATTTTTCTTTTTTTGCTGTCAAAATGATTACCAATGCAATTCGATTTTGGACGTTTCTTATTTGTCTAATTCCATCGACTCTATGTACAATATTTGTTCTCTATCATTTTCTATCCGATCGAACACTACGTCAGGCTCTTAATAATCATGTCATTATTGTTCTACTGATTATAAGTTTCATTGATGAAATAACACTCTATCCATGGATGCTCTATTATTATCAACACGAAAATGAATGGCAACGATCGTATGCACTCTGTGTTCTTTGGGGATTCATCGATTGGTCATTTTATATAGCGCATGTTTTATTTTTTGCATGGGCAGTAGTAGAAAGACATATTCTCATTTTTCATGATGGATGGATATCAACACCAAAAAAACGTTTTTTTGTTCATTATCTACCTTTGATTGTACTTATTGTCTATTGGTTTGTATTTTATGTTGTCATATATTTCTTTCCACCTTGTCCCAATCGTCTTCGTCCAACTTCTCTCGTTTGCATATATCCATGTCTCTATGATAGTTACACATTATCAATGTGGGACTATCTAGCTCATCAAATAATCCCCGTTTTAGTTATTACTTTCTTTAGCATTGGTTTACTCGTACGTATATTATTGAAAAAAAGACAAATGCGTCGTACAATTCATTGGCGAAAACATCGAAAGATGACTGTTCAATTACTATCAATTGCATCCTTGTATTTTCTTATTTTACTTCCATACACCATTGTCTATATTATGCGTTATATATACTATCTATCGAGTCCTTTACTTACTCAATTATCTATATTTACAGTTTTTTTCAGTTATTTTATCATTCTTCTCTTTCCTTTCGTTTGCGCATGTTCATTACCACCACGGCAAGTTTTCCCGGCATTACATTCGATTGGAACATAAACATGACTAAACAATGCACAACCAGTTCAAGAACAACAGCATCTATATGATTAAAATTTTTCTGTGTGTTCCGACAGCTGTTCTCAAAGTAGATTTTTTTTTCGAATCCTGTTTGATCTCTTTAATATATCATTAGTTAAATTCATATGTTGGACTATTTTCAACGAAGAATGACGTATCAGATTAAAATTTATTTCTATCTGATATTTTTTTCGTTGACTTTTGCTTTTCCTCAAATTAATTTTCATCTTACTAATCATTTTGATTGCCTTCAAATATCGGCTCCTAAGAAAAATAATGAAAATTCTCAAGAGATTCTATCATTATGTTTAACACAATCATTATTGAATACTGAAGTAAATCTTATTGATCAACAGTTCACTTTCGATCAACTTCGAAAACAAAATATTACAAGTGAACAACTATATCAATGGTCAGCATCGATCGATTTACTCGAACAATATCAAGAATATTTGATATTCAATCAAAGTTCGTTATCAACGAAGACATTTTATAATTGTTCTTCATCATTACGATTTGGTGAACAATGTCAATATGAATTTTTCTCAATGCCATCTGGCAATTTAACATTAAAGCAAATGGTTCTTGAATTTTATGAAACAATTCCTCACCCAACGAGTATAACATGCTACGTACATTTAGAATGTGATCGTGGTGATTTGAAATCTTTTTGTCTCGATTGGACAGATATTTGCGATGGTTATGTCGATTGTTTAAACGATCAAATCGATGAAAAATTCTGTTGGCAATTACAAATCAATGAATGTCATCAAGATGAATATCGATGCACAAATGGGCAATGCATATCCAAACAATTTGCTTTTATTAATGAACAAACCTTTGAATGTCTTGATCGATCCGATGGTTATCACAAGTCATTGCAAATCAACATCTATCCATATCCACCGATAATTTATTACGAAGACATAGCATGTCCGAGACGACATTTACTTGATTTTGAGTCAACATCAATGACGAGTTCATGTGATTTTACACGTAATAATCTTTTGAGCGAATATATTACTAATAATAAACCAAATTCATTATCTGAAATTTGTTATTTTGCATTTGCATGTACATTTTATATTGAACGACTTATTTTATCAATATGTTCAGATATTTGTGAGAATAATAAATGTAGGTTAATTATGAATGAGACATGTCCTGAAATAATTGTCGCATCACCTGTGCCACTTGCTTTTGGACATATGTATACTGGTTACGTTCGAGATACGAATCAGTATTCTCCTAGACGTATTCCCGATTATGTTTGTTATGATGACAAACTTTGTAATTATTTTCAATCGAATACAGCAATCATTTATAACAATAAAACATGTTATCGAATCGAAGATACATCAACATTTTGGATTGGGTCAGGATTTCAAACGTCGTTGAAACTACAGGTTCATTCATTGAATAATCGATTTCGACATTGTAATACAATATTATATGAAAATCAAAGCATTTGCAATAGCCCATTTTTATATCGTTGTCAAAATTCAACAAGATGTATACCAATTGATCGTATCTGTGATGGTAATTTCGATTGTGGTTATCATGACGATGAAATTTGTAAATTAATCAATGGAAGTTGTTCACCAACTGAACCAAAAGATTTACTTTTCAAATGTCCACTCAATGGAATATGTATATCACTTAGCAGATTTGGTGATAATATCTGTGATTGTGAATTAAAACAACATTCAACAGCTACATATAATGATATGATATGTGAAGATGAACCTCATCATATATGCGATCCAGATAATTTACATTTATGTGGTTTTCATGCACAAAATAGTTATAAAGCAAAAATGATTTCATTTTCAGCAATTTGTGATGGATTTCAAGATCTGTTTCCTATACAGATAAATCAAAGAAATCATACGGATGAAACCGATTGTCAATATTGGAAATGTAATAATACATATACACGTTGTAATGGTTATTGGAATTGTTTTGATGGAGCTGATGAAGTCGATTGTGATCCATCGCCGATTATTGAATGTCCATTATATCATCATAGATGTATTCAACCGAACACATTTGAATTCATCTGTTTACCATTGACACAAGCTAATGATGGTCAGATCGATTGTCTTGGTGCAATCGATGAACCAAGATTATGTCGTACAGAAACACTTCAAAAAAGTCAACAGAATTTTTATTGTGATTCAACGAATAGAAAATATTGCACAAGTGTAAGTGAAATTTGTGTGTTAGATTGTATGGATAAAAATACTGATTCATTTTGTCAAATAACAAACAAAACCAATGAATATATCTTATGTCCAGCAAAAAACAGTGGAGGTTTAATTGAATATCTTTGTTCACATCCAGCCGATGATAGCAAAGTCGATTTAACATATTTTGCACTCAAACAAGTCACAAATAAAGAAGAACAAGTAAGAATAAATAAAACATTGGCGAAGTCTGAAACAACAACTCAATGTCATCGTGGTTATCCTCTTCGACTTAGTTCGAATCGAAATCAAATTGTTTGTCTATGTCCACCGAATTATTATGGTGACTATTGTCAATATCAAAATCAACGTGTTTCTTT
>Ga0209930_1001257_pt1 | contig 42746 bp, 50 predicted proteins | sample ThiBiot_500_biof_2_FD_183948 | JGI IMG/M metagenome (GOLD analysis project Ga0209930, IMG submission 183948) | Wastewater bioreactor microbial communities from Cape Town, South Africa - Thiocy_cont_500_biof (SPAdes) | ecosystem: Engineered > Bioreactor > Thiocyanate-remediating >...
TAAGCAGAATGAGAGGACTAATCAATAATTGTTTGTGTTCACTCATTTGTTTGATAGTATGTTCTTTGAATGTTTGATTTTTTTGGATGGTTGCTCGTTGTCGAGCCGTACCAAAAATGATGAAAATCGCAGAAGAAAGATTTGCAACAAATGGCACTATGAGATGCAGAAATAAAGTAACTGTATTATAAGTTTGCAGAGATCGAGAATAACGAATAATACATATAGCACGATGTTCAATGATCGGTTCATATTCACTTGATTCATTCATTGTTGAGTTATTATTCTCGATTAACACGTATTTTTGGATTGGATATTCAAATATTTCATGTTGTATCGGTTCGTGAATAATAGTGCTCATAATTAAAATTGGTAAGATCACAATTATGTATCGAGCCATATGTCGACTCATTTTTTTATTGAATGTTACTCCTTTTGATACATTGACTGTTCGTTCAATGGCAATACAAGCATTGAGCCAACCATCTAAATATAAACATAGTTTTAAAAATGGACCGAGAAATAAACAATCTGTTCGAAGAATTGACGAACGAACAGTTGAATGCATTTGAATGAGAACAGCAAACCAAAATTTAATTGTGAATATTGTAACTGTTGATAGTGATGTTATTGAAGATGCAAATAAGTATATACCACAACCAACATTTCTCAGTTCTTTATTCTTGAAAGTTATGAAACTGAAGGCGCCATTGATGAGACCAACTATAAACATAATCATGGTTATCGCAGCAGCTACTTGGATTAAAATGGATTGTTTTATCAGTGGTGTATTCGATTGAATTTGGTTCCGTAAAATATCGTTAATTGTCAGGCCGATAGCTTTTGTAAACAAATTACATTGATCTCCGATCACACAACTACTTTGTTCTTTCACTAAATAAATTCCATGAGATTATATTCGATGAGAAAATTCTATTTACCGATTCGATCAAGAGTGATATTGTTCGGTCCGATAGCACGTAATGTGAAAGATCCTTTTATATTTGGATCAAACGTGGTCACTACCAAAATGTATATCGTATTAATTTGAAGGTATGCTCCGACATGAAAATGTTTGCCACATGTGAAGTTACTTTGTGTTATTAAATTTTCATTTGGATATGATGGATCAAAGTCATGTTCATAGAGGTATCCATATAATAAAATACTATTGTTACCATCGAATGCATAAGAACCATTCTGTTCAACTTTAACTTGAATAGTTTCATAGTGATAATTTCCTTGTCCGCATACTCGTGGGTAAACTTGAGTTTCTTTTGTTAGTTCTGATGTATATGTTCCTCGAAGTGCTAATAAACATAATAGTGAAAGTAATATAAAGGAAAATACTAAGACCCTTACTGATGCGATTGAAAGTAACATTATTTGGACCCAATACATCTATCTTGAAATAATGTTCTGCTATTTGACCACATGTAGATACAACTATTACATAGGTATCATGAGACTTTAAGTAGGTGACTTTCCTTCCTGACGTGGACTCTGAATGACAGTGTTCATTCGAATAATAGATTAATCTATCAGTTGGTTTGTATGGATTGAAGTGTTGTGTATATAAAATTTCGACCATGTCCGTAAAACCATAGACTATCGAGGTATAGTTACCCGATTGAATCACATTGATTTGTATAGCTGCATAACAGTACAATGGGAAACGACAATCATTGTAATTAAATCGTGAACAATTAACCGTCCATTCCGATTTATATTCTGACTCAAAAATTGGTGGAATATTATCTTAATAAAACAACAAGTATTTTCCTAGTTTTTTGAAATGATGATACACGTACCAATAAATTTCATTTGAATTTCGTCAGGTCCAAGAGCAATGACTGAAAATGCACCAGTAGCGCATGATCTCATGTTACCTGTTGTTACAATCAATACATAGGTGACACCGAATTGCAAGTAAGAAGTAATCTTAAATTCGCCTTCACCGCAAGCATCATGATTCTTCTTGATTAAAGTCGGATGCGGATTGTATGGATCGAAATAGTGTTCATACAGATAGCCAACTGCATCACAATTAAAGTCACTTTTGCTTGATAACATATAATAACCGGATGTATTTACAGTCAACTGTATAGCTTCATAATAGGATTCTAAATGGAATTGATTTTCATGCGCATGTTTTGAACTGTTTGTAGTCAGTTCTGACGAATAATTTGATTGAATAGTTGGAGGAAAATGATCTAAAAAGACAGGAATGCTTTTGTTTTGTCTGTTTAACTTAGCATACCTATGGGTTTCATACTAACATTCGATGGTCCATCAACAGTTATGGAAAATGAGCTTGACTTTCCTGGATCATTTGTTGCAATCAGTATAAATGAAGTATTCATCTGACGGTGTAAGAAAATTCTGAATTGACCATTGCAATCATTACCTAAGCCCTTTTCAATTGCGTTTATCCAAGTATCAAATAAAGTAAAATTATTCTCGTAAATATATCCTCTCATAGATCTCGTGCTATTACTTCGAATTATATAATAACCTGTTTCTTGCACATAAACTTCTATGGCTTCGCAATAATAATCTAATGGTATGCAGCTGGCTTGAGGACATTTTTGACTGTTTTCAGTAAATGCTGATTGATATATTGTTTGTACAACTATTGAATCATCTATAAAAATTAAGAACGAATGTTGAAATTCTTAACTCTGGATCTTCTCTGAGCATATAATACTACTCACTTTTCCGAGTTGAACTAATCTGCGATGGTCCATTTACAGTTACATAAAATGAAGACATAGAATCTGGAGAGTTCGTGGCCACTATTAGCTCGTATGTTTCAGTTGGTTGAAGATAAGCAATAAACTTTATTTGATTTATAACATGACAATATTCACCCAGACGAATAAAATGATTAAAATCTGGTTTGTCTGGCTTGAAATCATTCTTATACAAATCAACATATATTTCTACAGTGCTATTGATGAAAAATTTGTAATTGCCCTGTTTGAAGACATGTATCTGGATACTTTCATAATAATGTATTGGATTGTTGCAATCTTTCATGTATGTTGGATGATTTGTTGTTAACTTTGATGTATATCTTGATTCAATCAATACTGGAGTAGTTGATGTTGATGTTATAATTGTAGATGTTCTATTCATTTCTGTATTATTTGTGAAATCTAGAAAAATAAAATCTATTGTAGTCACTATTGACAAGCTATACTTACTACATATATTACTTGACAATGAATATTTTTGAACTCTATCACCGTTGCTGTTAATAAAGTATATGTTGCCAAAAGTATCGAAAGTTAAAGTTCCTTTAGTTTCCGCACTATCAGCTCCATTATCTGCAATACAGCCAAATAAACAACGGAAACCATTCACTGTTTTTACAACGATACGAGCGTTACCAGAATCTGCAATGTAAATATTTTCATTTCCATCTAATACAACAGTTTGAGGAAATCGAAGATTGTACGGAGCTAACGAATCAGCAATCGTTTCGCCATTTATCTCTCCTGAACGGAAAAATTGAATTCGATGATTGGAACTATCGGCCACGAATAAGTCAAGATTTGTGGTAACAAATATTCCTGCAGGATTATGAAGCATATATGATTCGGATCCTCGAATGCCAACACCAGCTATAAGTGCTATCATAGTTGAATGGTTTCTGTTTAGCGATTTTGCAACAACTTGATTATAGAAAGACAAAGAATAGTAAATCATGTCATTACTAGCAATAAATATGTAAATATGCAAAAAATTAGAACAAAATTCTGCAACATTTTGAATGGCATTAGTTACTAGTGTCCATTTGAACACTTTATTTATTGTTCCATCACCGATAACATAGGCATCACCCGTTGTTGTAATAAAGAATTCTCCTATTTTTATCGAAGAATTCGAAGATGTTCTAGGTAAACTATCACCACCATTAGTCCATTCCAGCAGATATGTCTTGTCCCAATCTGTAGTATATATAATATTATTTCTATCAATAAACATAGACGCCGCTTGTGATATAACTGTAGTACCATTTGAATTCCATTCTGCACATGACGATAAATTCGGTCGATTATAAGATATTTCTATTAGCAAAACATTTTGTCATCTCTAATTTAAAAAAAAACGTTCATTTATATTCAACATACCTTCACTAGATCCTAAGTGAAACACAATCATAAAAGTATGTAAAACTATCAGAAAACTTCTAGTAGTCATCTCTAAATGCTTGCTTGAAATGATTACATGATAATAGAGAAGATTATATAGTAAAAGATTCTTTGAAAACAATTAATGACAAAACATGATAGAAAATGTTTGACATCCTACAGTTAAATATTAGAGTTGATTTTATTCAATAAAAAAGACCGTTTTTTACTAATCAGAATCCGTTGAGCTAATTCATTTTTGCTTCTAACAATAAATGTTCCATGACCAATACCATATAAAACAATAAGATAATTAACAGAAACGGATAATTCAATGAAACATACCTTTGTTTGTTACTTTTAGCTCATAGAAAAAAATATGTCTAATTTTTGAAGAATGACAGATTGCGAAAAAAGCACGTGCTCTTTTTTTTTCTCAATATGCATCAAATTTCAATATGCGATTATTATAACAATCAACAACATAGAGATTATTGTCACGATCGATTGCTAAACCTCGAAGGCCACTAAATTGATTATGTCCCGTTATAATAGCATAACCCTGTCGGGATGAGAGTGGCCAACACATAATTCGACGATTACCACTATCAGCAACATACACATTACCCTCATGATCAACAACAAGACCTTGTGGAGTGCGTAGTTCTTTTTCGATATTACAAATACCTCGTTTACCCGCAATAAGAATGCCTTCAGTTGCATTTTTCGTCCATTTCATGACACGATGATACCATGAATCAGATATATAAATCGATTCATCATTATCAACGAAAATATATGTCGGAAATCGAAGTTTATCATATTCTCGTCCTTTTCCATTACCACCAGCAACAATAACACCGCCACCATTATTTTCTCCTTTTTTCCAACAACGAACTTCACCTTTAGCATAATCAGATACATAGAGATCACCAGTTTTATTCATTGTCAAACCCGAACAATCAATATCTGAAATAATAATTTCTCCTTCACGACCATTGACTCGTGCCCATCGTACAATTCGTCGATTTCCATAATCACAAATAATCAAACAATCATTTTCAACATCGAAAATAACATCTCGTGGACAACTCAATTGATTCAATTGATTTCCATCACCATTACCACCGGCTATTGTCTGACCACAATCAGCACCAAAATTCCATTGAACAATACGATGATTTTTCGTATCAGCTATGTATAAACATTGATGGTCATCATCGACAAAAACACCTTGTGGGTGTGACAATTGATCTTTTAATCCACCTGCAACAACTGCACCATTCTGTGACCATTTCATCTTCATTGCCGATGAATTCAATGGAATATTCGTATTTAAATAAATCTCCTTTCGATATGAACCAATTCGAAATGGTGAATTATCTGTTTCTTCTGTTAATTCATCGCAAACATCATAAATAATTTCATCAATGGTTAAATTCGATTCACCAATATATTTCAATAATTTACTTGTCAATAAACTATTTCGATTGTCCATTGATTTGTCAGCTGTACAATCGTACACAAGACATGAATCACGAACAGATTTTATATTCGAAAATATCATTGAATTATCACAACAATAATCGAATAGGAAAAGAATAGCTAATGGACGTTGAGCTTTAATCTTTCGAAGTGTTGTTTCCACATCAATACAACTGTCATCAGTGTCAATTGGTATTAAAACATTTTGTTTATTCAATTGACATGCGTAACCCGCAAAAAACAGAATAACAATATCATTTGAACGAATCTGTTTACTAAATTCATCGATTAATTCATTCATTTCTTTATAAGTTTGATTCAATCCTAATGTAACTTGAAAATTGATATCATTTAATTTCTTTCCAAGATCTTCAGCATTATTAACACAAAATTGAAGTTTAGTCTTCGATCGGTAATCATTATTACCAATAAGAAGTGCACGTTTATTCTCACTCATGTCTATTTCACAAATGCGTCTATTCTGATGCAATGACTCGTTTATTTATACGCAGAAGAGAAAAAAAAACATCAAAGCCAAATTTGAATCATATTCATGTCATCATTTCGCGTGATGCAAGCATGCGAAGGAAAATACTTGCGTAACCATTCGATGAGATCATTCTTTGCATAATAACAAGTAAAACTTATTGAACGAAGTTGTTTCATTGTTTGTAAAATATCGATTAGTATTTCTCGATGATGAAAACCTATTCGAAGAACTTCACATTGAGGAAATAAAGTAAATTGATTGAATTTTAGATGAGTTGGAAAATAAACTTGACGAATCGATGGATTATCAAGATTCAATTGTGATGGATGATACTGATGAAATTGTATCGAAGATAAATTCGACATTGAATGAATAAGATCTGTTTCAGTTAGATTTTCATCATCGTAACGAATATCAAGTGAAATGAGATGATCGAATGATGGAAATATCGATTGAATCGTTGGAAGAAGATGATACAGAATGGATAAATGTTGAATACGAGGAAAACGAATCGGATATTGAGAAATATATTGAATAAAACCATCGTCTTTTTCAATTCGAAGATCATCAACTGAATCATACGACCAAAAGTCGAATTCATTCGAACATGTTGATTTCGAATAGCCGATTTCATTGAATCGAAATGATCCGAGGAAATATGGAAGAGTATAGAGTACTAAATATGGTTCTCTCGAATCGACAATCGTTCGCCATGTCCAATCACATCGAACGAACCATTGACGTTCGTTATTTATCCAAAACGATGTCCGATAGTCACCAAGTATTTCATCGATAACTCGTTCTCTATTCATACTTTGATTGAACCTACAAATCATTAGAAAACGAAAGATTTTCAAATTCGGCAAACAAGTTGAGAGTATGGCTTTCCATTCATATCCTTTAACAATCGGAAAATGATGTAATTCACATGTTAATTCAGATAGATCGGGTAGATTTTGAAACAAACTAATTATATCGTTCCATCGTGATGAATAACAGCGAATTTTGAGGATTTTCAATGACGAAGAAATCGGTTCGAATGATCGACCGCTAACATACAGATGTTTGATACTGATGTTTAACTGAGATAGTTGAGGTGTTGATTTGAATAGAAGATAGATTTGATTGACACTGCAATATAATTCATCGAAAACTAGAACTCGAAGTGTCGATGAAATCGGTAAATCCGATGCAGAATAAGTTGCTGAAACATTTGTTAAATAGAAATGAGTCAATTTTGGTAGAGTCCAAATAAGATTAAATAATTGACAAATATTTTCACCATCATATTGATTACGTATATGATCGATTCGAAGAGCTGTTAAATGTGTAAGAGAACGACATTCCTGAAGAATTTGATCGAATATTTCATCGAAAGAAATGTACGATAAACAGATTGTTTTTAAATTAATAAATCGATCGAATGTAAAATGATACGATCGAAAATAGCCGATCTGTTCGGGTGTCTCGATGCTATTCGAAAGGCCAATTGAATGAATTTGCTCGATTACCAATGGTAAATATTGTTGACATATACTATCGAATTGCTTTTTTGAAATCGATTCGAAATCGAAATGATGAATCAATGTTGAATGATGTAAGAGACTATTGAAACGATTGTTAAGTCCGAAAAATGTTCGAAAGAGATGAACAGAATTGAAATAAGCGAACATATCGAGGAGATATTCATTCGGAAGATTTTCGAATTTCATTTTTATAAAAAAAAAAAAAAATGTTCTCGTTTTGTCTTTCTTATCGCTAATCTACCGAGTATTTAAATAGAGGTTATGTACACACAAAATGAAGAGAGAAAAAAAGATGTTTATTTGCTTTATTTTATTCCTGAGTTCTATTTCTGCAATTCAAATCATCGATGATTGCCAATTGGTAATCGTTGGTGGTTCAACAGCAGCACTCGGTGCTGTTCTATCAGCATCGAAATTATTAGACAATCGTGTTTGTCTTCTCGAGCCGACCGATTGGACCGGTGGTCAAATGACAAGTGAACTACTCAGTGCACCGGATTTTGCTGGTTATACATTAACAGATAGTACGGGATTTAAATTAGATGTTGGTGCAATTAATTTACAAGAAGAAAATCGAAATCCTCTATTTACACAAATGTTAAATGTACTCGGTAATACCGGTCGTTGTTCGGTATCACCTGTTTGTTCGATACCAGATCAATTTCATTCACAAGCTATACTACCACACACAAAAAATCTTCGAATTTTTTATAATACTGTCATCAAACGTATTCATAAAGATGCAAGTAATCGACGAATTATTTCCATTGATGCTATTCAACGCGTAGCGATTAATAATGACAATAATCGTTGTCGATTTCAATCTGAAGAACTACCGGATTGGTATTCGCTTGACGATAGTCAATGGTTTACTAAAACTCAATTGATATTTACGAATTTTTCGTATGTTATCGAAGGAAGTTCATGGGGTGAAGTTCTAGTTCTTGCAAATGCTAGTTTTCTGCAAGGTATTATGGAAGAATTCGATGGTGATATATCAGGCAATGGTAATTGGTCATGTGGTCAATGTTTTACTATTGATTTCCTTGAACAACTTCGTCAAGATCCAACCGATGAACCACCAAATCCTCTGCCGGAACCCGAAGGTGGCGGCGAATATTCGCTCATAGGTCGACCCTGGGAACGCGCTTGGACTTATCGACGAGTGAATACTTCATCATCCGATATCAATATCGTCGCTGTCAATGATACTGTTATTCAAAATCGTAATCGAGGTAATGATTACGGTCGAAAGAATTTCTTTTTATCGCCTCAAGAAGCTCGACGTCATCGTGATATTGGCATTTGGCGTGGTGGAGTTAATCTCGAAGCATTACGCGGTGGTGAAGAACAAGCTGTCGGTTGGCATTATTGGTTTCGTGCGAATGCACCCACCGAATGGACTAATCGAACAGTTTTCGTTAATTCTTCATCATGGACAGGCACTTGCCATGGTCTAGCTAAAATGCCCTATCTACGTGAATCACGTCGTTCAATTGGTTTGAATAATTTCCTTATGAATATTTCGACGATCAACGGCACAGCATCGGATTTACATGGTTACATATTTCCTGATCGAATGTGTCTCGGTGCGTACGATGTTGATATACATCGAATGAAACTATGCGATTATCCGTCGTATATTCGACAGAATTACTCGGTTCTTCCTTATTTTATTCCCTTACGTGCTATGACCAATCGTGATATTGATAATCTATTTGTTATTGGAAAAACAATGGCACAAACATTTCTTGTTAATGCTGCGACACGTTTACATCCAGTTGAATTTTCTAATGGACAAGCCGGTGGCGTAGCTGCAGCTTACGCAATTTTGAATGATTTAAATCAAGTTGCTGAATTATTCGATGAACAACATCTGAAAAGATTACAATCATTAGTCAAAACATTCACGCCAACATCATGGACAATTAATGGCGTTCGTTATCCAAACGATTAGATTCGATTAACGAGAAGAAACGTCCTTTTTCTTTATTATTATGATTATTTCATGATCAAAGAACAAATATAAAAAAACAACAACGAGGACGACGACGACACAATTTTTTTTTTCTTCTTCTAGTGATTAAATCTATATTTGTTAGTAAAGAGTTTTTATTGTCTTGTTTTCAACTAATTCGTTGTCGCACCTGGAGATCCACTGTCTAGACCATACAAATACGCCGCGGCAGCTAAGGCAACGTAAGAAAAGAAATGGGCTACAACCATTAAATCGAACGAATATCCTAAGGCCGGAGTAACAGAAGCTGTAAACGTAGCTAATAAAAATATTGTCGAAATAAATAATAAAACAATCGGTATAAATCGAAGAGCGCCTCTTAATACGCCAATGAGAAGCGCAATGAATGCGCCTGTTGTACCAAGGAGAAGAAAAAACGCAATGATTGATAGACCTTTCGGTGGAGTAAGACACCCTTCGCAAAATAAATTTACTTCGCCCCCGTACCAACCCTTGGTTCCAAGACCAATAACACAAAATAATGCTGCAACTGCTGATAGAGCAACAATACCAATTTGTAATATTCGACTGAGATCGGGCATATTAAACGATATCAATCTGACAAGTTGAATAAGTTTGTCTGTTTCTTCGATAAAAAAAATCCGAGAATAAGAAGCAAATATTGAGTTACTCTCTTTCGTTCTCTCTCTCTCTCTTTCGCTATGATCTGAATAAGATGAATAAATAAATGTTACTCAGAGGGCATTTTATATCACAGCAGGAATGAAATAAAAAATTCTATGAAAAGAAGAGAATAAAGGAAGGAAGAAAGCAAGTAAGTAAGTAATCGAATATGTCAAACACGAATGAGAGTAATACTGAAATTATACCTTTCTGTAATCGCGTTGTTATGTACTTCTAAATAATCGTAAAAGACTTGAGATTATGACGTCGATGTGAGTTTTCTTTTGCCTACAAATTCAATTTTATTAACACATTTTCATATGACAAAGAAAAAGCAAATTATTCGAAATATTCTTTAAATTTTCGTAGATATTTATCAATTTGATAGATAATTTCATCGAAATCTTGTCGAATAATCATATCATAATCATGTTCGAATTGTTTTAATTGTTGTTGACTGAGACATTCGGCTTTCATATCAATCGATTGTACTGGGCGTTGTGTCGCTCGAACGGTAAGTGATGTTCGAGCAACGCAATAGTTTTGACCTGTAGCAAGAATCGTTCGAATTGAATTGATCGATTCAAATTCTATATAAACATATTCAGTACCACTACCCGATGAAACACATACACAATTCAATATTCGACCTTGTCGAGCAAATGACTAATCACAAAAAGAAAGAACATCAAGAATAGAATCAATTTTTATCGAAAAGTACATGTACTTTTTTAATCATATTTCGGTCGAGTTTTGGATTTGTATGAGCAATACATAATTTTCTATCGGAAATTAAACGTGTATCATCGTGAAAAACTGATTCATATGAATGAATATCGAGACGAATACGACCTATTGTATGATCGATTTGATTTGTTAAGAAAATATTCATATTTGTATCGGATGAAAAACGTATAAAACGATAATCAATTAACCATTGATCATATGCATATGGACATTGATGAAAAACTTCTTCGATTTGTCCAAAACGTTGAAAATATTCACGTAAACTTGCATCATCAATCGATTGTATATTGCCAACATAGATTATTTTCGATGTATCTTCTCGATTCATTATTCATGTACAAGAGAATACAAATAAACGAAATGAATATTTAAAAAAAAGGAATAACAGATGTCTCTAACGAACACAAGAATGTATAAGAAAGTTATGTATGACGCAAAATAAGATAGAAAAATTCCCTTAGATATCCAAAAATTTGTTTGACGCAAGCAAGTACGTAAACGAATGAGTAGTATATAAACTTGAAGTGTTTCTAATAGTGTTAAGAAATGATCGATTTGAAATCATCACAAAATAATATCGAAGTCGTAAAAGCTCGTCAAACGCTTATACGAATACTTATTTCATGTTACGTGAGTTATATTCTTGAATTTTCAAATACAAAAGAGATGGCAAACAATTTGTTTAGATTTTTGAATTAAATACAATGATTGTGGGTAATTTCAATTCACACATATCCGATAAACGAGTAAATGGTATACTATTTATCATCGCAACTATTCTGTTTAGTCTTAATCTCTCCGTTATTTATCGATATTCATCTTTTGGTATACGTCTAGTATGTTTACAATAAAACACTTCGAAATTTATTTCATTGATATTTATAGTTCGCTTCACTGCGTATTTTTCTTATAATCATGGCATTTATAGGAATAATCGGCTTTTTAGCTTCCGTACTTGTTTCTGATGCGCCATCTGAACTAGAAATGATTCCAAGTATTGGTATTGGAAGACAGAAACATACAATCGTTCAATCAACTCTTATGGCCGCATGTATTTTTATTCTGATAATTGCATACGTAAATATATTTCATATTAAAATAAATTGAATCTTCATATAAAATATTTTTTTAGACAGTAATTGCTGTATTTTTGTTTAGATTAGCTAAACTTATTGACGCTAATCGATCTGTAACAGTTGAAAACGTTTAGTTTTTTATATTTTTCTTCTCATTGAAAACTTATCTATTCAATAAATAATTTCATGTAATTTTAATAATACATGTCTCATGTTTATCTAATGACGTTCATGTTCAGAGAACAATGAACATTCGATTGTTTAGTGCATTTTCAGTTCATAATCTGCTATTGGCTATTGATGAATCATTTGAACGGATAGTTGAAATTCTCTCTCTCTCTCTCTCTGTTCTCCTATATAAACTCGGTATATTGAATGAAAGTCATACACTTATCATCATGAATCGTCTATTATTCTTCATTCTTATTGTTACACTTTGTAAGTTATTGTTTTCCGAATGAAATATTATTTGTTAACTTCGTTTTTGTTTAATTGCAGTTGTAGTTATTACAGTTTCTGCAAAACGATTTGTAGTTTGTGATCCACCATGTCAAACAGGTGGTCATGTTCCAACATGTTGCAATGTTCATAAATTCAATAGTGGTTATTGTTTTTCTGGTCATGCATTTTGTACCTAATCATTATCATTTCTTAAACATTAATTCTCCTTTTTGCTTAATCTTATAAAGTTTTTTGTGTCAATAAAACTTAGAACAAAAAATAACTATGAAAGACTCACACGCGCACACTAAATAAATTGGATATATCAACGACTAAAATGTGGATTAAACTTCAAGTTTTGACTAATTACCAAGTGAAAAAATTCAGATTCTGTTCTCCAGAGCACGACTTTCCAATTATGATTATAATTATTATTTTAACATCCTCTTTTATTAATTTGCATTCATCATCTTTTTTTTTGCTTTCTCTATTGTATCGTGTTCGTCACTTGCTGAAATCTTTTTTTTTATATTCAAGCTTCTATTGAATTATATTCCACATGACATTCGAGAAAATACTTACAGCGGAGAAAAAAAAACAAGAGACATCGTCGACTCGTTCTTCGACAGAAAAAGAAAAAAAACGAACGAGAAAACTTGCGGCTCATTCACATCGGAATGCAAGCATTTTCTTTGACAGCTTTGAAGAAAAACATGTCTTCATTGCTTAATTCTCTTATTGGCCACGGTGATCATGCGGAAAGTAAAACTGTTCATCGAATTCAATATGAAGACGTGAAAGTGAAATCCGTTGTTAGCAGCCAAATACAAACGAAATCACCTGTTCATCAATCACAAACAAAGATCCATGATCTAATGTCAAAATTAGGTTCGACACATACACAAATCGATGAATTTGCGTGTAAACGTACGAATGAAATTTCTGAAAGTGTTAAAACAAAAATCGAACAAATTGTTCAATCGATTCTTACACAACAACAGGAATTACTTGTTAATGCAGAAAAAGAATCACAACAGATCGAACAAGATTATAAACTGAAATTGATGGAGTAAACAGCAGATTTTATTGATTCGAAAATTAATTTTTGTTTTTTGAAAAAGATGTATCAACGAACTTGATCAAGAAAAAGCAACGAAATTAGCAGATTTTGAAAAGGAATTAAATCATCGACGCGAACAAATTCTTGAGAATGCACGAAAACGTATCGATTCACTTAATGAAGAAGCAAGTCGATTAAAAATGGTAGAAAAAAAAATGTTGTTTTCCTATAACTATTGCATATTTTCCATATTCAACAATAGAATGTTCTCAGAGAAGCACAAGCGAAGACCAATTCGAAGATTGGAGAAATTACAGGAAAAGTTGCTCAAGTATGATAAATCAATTTCCCTTTCTTTTCTTTTCTTTATGCTTGTCGATCATTCTTTTCTTTTCTAGTTAGGCGCTGAAGATGCAAGTCGTCGTTTAACTTCAACTACGACTACTATCATCAAGACACAATCACAAACCGAAGGAAACACAATAAAACATAATCAAGACGCATTAAAATGATTTGTGTTTTCGTTTCGAATAAAAAATTGGTTTCTTCACGCGAGCAAACGGAGGAGAAACAATGATACGACCTATTTATAATGGGTGATCGATTTGTTCTTATCAATAGAGACGTTTGATTGAGAATGTTTTTTTTTATCCAAGGTAATATAAATATATTGTCTAGTCGATAATAATAGTGAAATAAATAAAAATGGATGGAACTACTCAGTCAGAACAAGTGCCAATTCAAAAAGACGCAAATGTGAATAAATCTAAGCGTTCTGTGATGATATCGTTTGTTAGTCTTTGTTTTTACAAAGAAAACAATTTTAAAATTGAACGAAAGTATTTTTTAGGGATGAGTGGACTTGGTGTAGCAAAGTAATAAAATACAATTGTATACCTGCTCATGTAATCAATAATCGATTTTCCGGCATCTAAAACTTTGTGTTTGCAATATGATGCCTCCCGAAGGAAATAATCAGTTTATGAGTCCAGTTTACACGTAGTAGTACCACAATGGCGCTATTGCTTGGCATCCTCAATAATGGGAATACGTACAGGTCTCGATTTTTGTATTGAGTAACAAGATCGTTACACTATATCCACTCATCCCTCAAACTTTCAAGATATTGTTTATAACGGGCAATGACGTCGTTACACCTGTGGTGTAATGGATGATATAAATTTATATTTCAGTTGTGAGAACAATTTTATAGGGTATTGCGACGCTCGAGTGTTGAAGCAAACTTCATCGATTCATACGTTTTTTTTTATTTATTAAAGCATTTTTGAAACTTTGTTTCGTTACAAACGAAGAAAATAAACTTTTGCAAACAAAATAATTTTGTGCTCTAGTTATTTATATGTTTTATACTATTCTAGTATTCCCAACCAATGAACATTCCATTCGTTTGTAATAGTACGATTAAGCAGCGTTTCAATATCTGTATTTAACATTGATTTCGCATAGATTCTAAAGGTTGTCGATGTAGGAATATAGATAGCACCGTAGCCGGCTAAATCCCAATGCCCATTTTTACCAGATATACTCGTAAAATACGAAGGTATAGAAGTGAAATTGCAATTACTGGTATCTACATTCATAAATATTCCAGCTCCGGTATAATTCTTCCATAAGGTATTCGACGAAATTCCAGAGCAGATATAAGGGCGTTTGTCAGCTGCAGTAGCTGTTGTCTGAGTCTGAGTGGAGACTTCAAACAAAAAAACTCGATCAAAACGTCTCAAAAAACAAACTTACTGGTCATTGTTGTTGTTGTCGATGCAGTTGTGATAGCTATAATTGTAAAACAGATCCTTAAAATTAAAGATTCAATCATCAAACTGATTTACATTGTTTTGTAATATATAATGTCAACGTAGTTGATAGCACAATACCAGCTAATAACATACCGATCGAAATTGACATTATCAAACATGTTCGATCGATAGTTTTAGTTTCGATCGCAGGACTTGGTTGAGTATTTAGAAAAAATTGTTCTTGATTACTATACATCTGTTGTGGAATAGGAGTGTTGCTCATTTCGACTATTTTGCAATGCAAAAAAGACTTGAAAGGCGAAAGAAATCTTTTCATGGCTTGAATTTATTATTATTATTGAATAAAAATCAGTTTCTTTCTTTTGTTCGTTCTATTTTAATGTGAACTTTCGTCGTCTTTCTAATTGATGTTTGTTGCATAAGACTGTCATGAATAATCTAAGCTGATTTTCTTGTCGATGTTTTCTTTTCGGTATTTGTAAAGTATCTTTCTTTATTTGATGAAATGAATTCATATTGAAACTTTTCGTTTGATTTTCAAAAGCAATTCGTAAGAAAACAAAAGGATCCATTTATTACAATAAGCGCGAATTTTACTTGTTCTTGAGGGTGAGAGTGTTGATACAATCGATGCTTTTTCATATTGTGATGAGAGTTGTTGTTCAATGGTCATATTTGAATTCAACAGATCTTCGAGATTAATTGTAGAAGTACTATTGTTTGAGTAAGACAAGCATTCTGCGTATTTTCAATAACAAGCTCAATGTACTTGTTGATTTAATAATCTTTTTGATAAAGTAATATTGGTCAAATTTTAATATCCTTCCTCAATTTTATACTGAACTAAAGTACTTCGTATTGAGGGTGCTGAAAATCGTAGATAGCTGAACAACCATGCCAGCTTTAGAAATTATTACACTCGAGTTCGAATTCAATTTGCACCTTATTGACACCACAATTATTTTAAAAAGTCTATTGCAAGAAAGCTATAGGCAAAGTGCATTACTGTAATCACAATTAGATCCATGACAGCTCAGGCTCAATAGTTCATGAGAACTGAATCGAAGAACTTGGTTTTCAGCTCAGGTTTAGCTAAATTAAACTGTTGAAAACAGCTTCAAATCAAGGCCTAATGTGAATTATTCTGATGGAGTTCGATCAATAGGTTAGTACATTAATTCTCATTCATTTTGCGTAAACAACAAAAAGAAAACAAACTTTTATTGAATAGGAATTATTGTGTTCAGTTACCGTGTTGCTCAGTCATTGGGCAGTGTAATATGTGGCTGTATTGTATCGCATGTCAGTCGATGACTATCTATTTTATTTTCAACAATTGCCTTTTATATTCTCATATTAACTATGTTTCTATGGTATCTCGTTGGTTACAACTTTTCTTTTCTTGTTCTCTAGGTATCTATATGGACAACTATTTTCAGATGAGCTTACGTCACGAGAACCATCTATTGGTCTCCTTTGTAATGAAAATGATATTATTAAGTTGATTGTCTGCTGAATTCAGTTCAGATAAACTCAGTTACTCATCAGTGAAAATCATGATTTAACTTTATTCTTTCATAAAACAAACAAGCAAACAAACAAAATCCATTCAATTTTCATACACATAAAGCAAATTTACAAAATATCTAAGACTTGGTTCGCTCTTTTCGAGCATAGATCAACATAATCTGTTATATCATCATCATTATTATCATCATCATCATCGTCATCATCAACAACGTCATCATCATCATCATCATCATCGGTGATTTCGGTTTCATCGTCATCAGCCCATTGATCGAGTTCAAATTCGGGACTAAATGGTGGCTGTTGATTGCCATCTTCTCGATCGTTAAGTAAACGATTGATGAGAAACGATGCACATGTTGTTGTTTGTGGTGGCAAATGTTGAGATGTCGACGGAAGACTTGTTGTTGGCGCTTGAGGAGTTGTCGAATATTCCGTTGAAACAAGTTCACTTCGAACACGAAATAAACCATCGTTTCGCATTGTATAACTAACTCGCGTACAGCCAGTTGCTTTGCCGAGTTGATGAATTTTAAATAAATGAGCTGTTAATTGTTTACCGCGATGAAAACGTCGTTCGCATAGATGACAAGCATATTTACATTGACGCTAGACAACAACAACAAAAAAACGAGCTCAATGGAATCGATGTTCAATTTGTCGAGTTGAATTTACTTGAGTATTTTCATTGGAATGACTTTTTTCTTCTTGATTTCGTTCGAGCAGATGCAAACGACGACGATGTACAGTTAAACTATCAGCACATTTGAAAGAAAGCGAACAATCGGGACATTGAAAACATTTGATATCCGTATGACGATAGATAATATGTCGTTTGACACCTGATGGCGTCGAAAACACTTGAATACAATACGGACACGAATGTTTCGATGCTAAAAAGCGAGAGAGAGAGAGAGAGAGAGAGAAAAGGAAAAGTTCGTGTTTTTTTGTTTTCAATCTTCTTCGTACTGTGTTTATTTCGATGTTTTTGAAGGAGTGATTTCGATTGAAATTGTTGAGAACAAATATCACATTGAAAATTCGATGAAACTAAATCGAAAAACTAAGAACAAAAACCACAATAACAATCGTAAATACCTTCGAGAGATAATTGACAGTGTTCAATGAATTTAACACCACACGAAAACAACGAGCCGCATGTTGGACAAGCAATTGTCTTTTCCTGAGTATGACGACGAATATGTTCACGAATTCGAGATGGTTTATCTGGACGATGAGTACAACCTGCCCAAAGACAAACATCTGAACCAGCATGTTGATTGACATGTTCGTAGAACAATTGAGCATGACTATTGGTAAACTAAAATATTGAGATTAATGAATGAAATCGACGAAACTATCGATTTACTTGACAATCGCCCCATAAACATCGAAATTCAACGGGTAGATCGGGTATAATATTTCGATTTTCATTGGATTTTTGACACGACGGAATTGTTGGATGATTGCATTCGCATGTTTTCATGCCGAGATATTTTAATTTCGTATGAAAACCATGAAATTGCACATGACGAATAAAGGCTGATATATCATACTCTTCAATATGACCGCAATTATGCCATTGACAAGTTAAATCTATGAAATAAAAATTAAAGATTTGATAAGGAATTTCGATGAGAACAGTTTTTGCGTACTTGGTACTTGCTGATATTGATTAATAAAATTCGATAGATGTTCATCTAAATGTCGATAGAATTCTTTTAAATCTTGTATTCGTACACGACAATCATTGCCCCATTCACATTGAAGATCGTATTCAAGTTCACTTAACGCAGGAATATATCTTTGCAGTCGTCGTTTAGTTGTCATTATCTGAAAATGTGAAAAAAAATATACATGTGTGTCAACATTTTTATTCATTTAATGATTCAGAATCATTTTGTAAAAAAGAAGCTAATCCAAGAAAATCTGATTGATTATCGAGTGGAGGATCGTCATCCATAGTTGTTAGTAAAACATTAACATTCGATTCTTCAGGTTCAGACTGCGGATTTTCCAATATCATAGAACCTTCACTGCTTGATGATTGACTAGTAGCTGGCGAGACAGGTTTTTCAGTTGGATTAGCTGTATCTGAACTTTGTGTACTTGGCTCTGGACTAATAGTTGCTACTGAAGCTGGTGAAATATCGAGAATTGCAGCTGGAGAGTTTGATTTTTCAGTTGATTCAGGTGGTTCAATTATTGGCATAACAATAGGACCTTCATTCGCAGGCGCATTCTTATTTTCTATTGTTGGAGATGTTGGTTTATCAATGGGTTCAGGTACTTCAATTGTTGGTATAACAATAGGAACTTCATCCGCAGGTACATTTTCATTTTCTGTTGCTGAAGATATTTCAATTGTTGGTAGAACAATAGGCACTTGATCGACAGGTGTATTTGGCTTTTCTATAATAAGAACATCTTCCTCGACAGTTGTAACTGGAGAGTCTGATTTTTCAGCTGGTTCAGATACTTCAATTGTTGGTATAACAAGAGGAACTTGATTTCCTGTCGTTGGAGAGTCTGGCTTATCAGTCAACTCAGACATTTCAGTTGTTGGTAGAACAGTAGGAACTTGATCGACAGGTGTATTTGGCTTTTCTATAATAAGAACATCTTCCTTGACCGTTGTAACTGGAGAGTCTGATTTTTCAACTGGTTCAGATACTTCAATTGTTGATATAACAAGAGGAATTTGATATTCTGTCGTTGGAGAGTCTGGCTTATCAGTCAGCTCAGACATTTCAGTTGTTGGTAGAACAGCAGGAACTTGATCTACAGGTGTGCTGGACTTTTCTATAACAAGGACATCTTCCTCGATAACTGTGATTGAAGAGTTCGATTTTTCAGTTGTTGGTGGAACAGTAGGAACTTGATCAGCAGGTGTACTCGCAGTTTCTACAATAAGAACATCTTGATCCATGGCTGTAACCGGAGAGATTGGCTTTTCAGTTGCTTCAGATATTTCGATGATCGGCACTCGAGGAGGATCCTGTTCCATAGCGGTAACTGAATTGTCGATAGTTTCTGTCGGAACAACAACTGGATCTAAAACAACAGTTGGAGCAGTTCGAGTTAAATCCAACGCTATTGATTCGACTGATGGTGTTTGTTTAGCTGCAATTGGAGTTGCAGGCTTTGGAGATGAACTTTGAGTCGATGGAGATTCGACACATTGACGTTTATTGACTGATGATTGTTCTGCAGTAGTATTCGGAAGAGAACGTTTGACTTTTGGTTTCGGTTTTTTCTGAGTGTAAATTACAGCTAGACTTTCTGCTTTGGGATGTTCAGGTAAATGACTTGAATACTGAACAGAGAAATAAATATATTTCTTTCCAACGAATTGAATATGTTTTCTATCTTCTTACTCGAAGTATCGGTCGATAACGTTGAAAAGTGAATTCAACTAATTCATCGAATTTAGAATTTTGTAAAAGTTGTGGAAAACTCTTCATTAGACCGTACAATTTAATTGAAACTTCAAACAAAATTGGCAATGGTATCGTTGTTGCATCATTTTCTTCAATCGATGAAAACAATTCGATTCCTTCGCGTTCGATATCTTCACGTGTTTTAAGAACAATTCGTTTTTTAATCATTCGATAGAAATTCTTAATTGTATGTTGATAGAGACTCTTTCGTTCTGTTTCTCGAAGATATTTTCTAATCAAATAAATTATAAATTAAAATAAAAAAAGCATTCAACTATATACTTGTCCGAATCAGGTTTTTCTAATAATTGTCGAAGAACTTCATGTAACACAAATGATTGTTCATCGAATAGAAGTAATAAATCCACAAACAAACGTGTACATTTATACATCGATGCATTAAACGAGCCAGTTCTTTCAGCTTCTAACGGTTGAATTCTCCAAATACCCTAAACGCAAACTTGTTCGATTTTCATCTTATCAAACAAATATTTACATTGAATAGATTATGTTTCGATCGTTCTTGATAAAGTCCAATAATTCTCGGATAATTTTTCAATTCTAAAACTTTGCCACCAAGTAAAAATTCCAAACTCAGCCGATCATTTCGATATGTTTCATTGGTATGAAAGAAATGTGCTAAGCGATATAAAGCTCGATAATGCCGATTGTAACGTGCTATGCATAGATAAAGACCTTCAAGGCATAACCAAATACATTTGTGATATAAAATTAACCAAGGATCAGTGAGATTATCGAATTTATTTGGAAAATATAGTTCAAGAATTAATTGAGTTGAACGAGCATCATTTGGACTAAAGAAAAATCAAGTTAAATACGATTATTCGAAAGTCGAATCGTAAATTTACATATTCGATTTTTCATAATAACTCGTTACGAATGGTTTACTTGGCATTTCAGCAAGAAATTCATGTAATTCAGTGAGTTTTTCAATGGTTAAATGAGCTGATTCTTTATTATATCGATTGAGATATTTCAAAGTCGATGCATGAGTTCGATAGAACATCTACAAATCTCGATTGAATGAAAATCAATTTCTAAGACATCCTACTTCGACTGCATAACAACCGAGTAGCAATCCTTGTGAATTCGATGTCGATGTTTGATGGCCGAGTTTTCTCGGATAAGCAGCTTTGTTTTCATGTAAAAGATCGAGCGCAGCAACATATTTTTTCAATGCATCGAATAGATTGTGTCGATTTAATTTCTCTTCGATCTTAGCTATCATAAATAAATATGTCCAATCTTCTTTATTTTCATCATTATCCGTGCATAGATTCGCTTTTTCATATGCTTCTTTGCAAATATTCAATAGAAACGATCGATCAGGTACGAATTCTGACGATTTTTCTTTCTAAAAATAGTTTTCGTTTTGTTTTTTGCCAATGAAAATTCTCATTTGCTTACATATTTTGAACAATAAGCTTGAAGAATATACGTTATTTCAGCATATTCCATCCATAATGTTAGATTATTCGTATCAACTGACACGGCTTGTCGAAAGAAACAAGACGCTGACATGTGAATATTGAATATTTTCGGATCGAAATCATCGGCTGTGATTAATTCTTCGATCTTATAGAATTCAATGACAGTCAAACCTGCCCAAGAATCGAATCGTCGTGTATTTAAACACAAATCTTTTATATAATAATCTTGTGCTTTACTAAAAACAACAACATTTGATTTTCTTTGAAAATATTTTCGAATAAATCTACTTTTTTGCTGATTCATTTGCAGCTGCATCTTTCGAACTCATTTTAAGATAATAATCAGCGAATAGATAGTACAAATCTCTTTCGAACAGACAATTATTGACTTGAAATGCTTCGTCTGAGAGATGTATGAGTTGTTCACTTTGTTTTCCTTGACTATTAATCGATGTCGTATCGGATATGTAGACAAGCAATTGTTTTCGACGTTGTTCCCGTTCATCATTCCATTCGATCATCGATTCAAATCGTTGAAATAAACTTTCCGTCTACAAATAATTCATTACTAGACAATCAATCGAAAAAGAAATATTTTTCGATGTATTTACTTCATTGGTTATTGTCGAGACTCGACCTTCGTAACCAGGTAATTGACGTGGTCGTAGAGCATAAAAAACAATACTCGCTTTATTCAATGTCAATTCCAATGAATGACAATTATGATCATTGAGATATTTCATTTTCGATTTTCGTATCACCAAACCGTAGAGACAGTAGATACATTGTTCGATTTCTTCCATGATTTTTGATAGTTTACTTTTTTGTTCATCGTTTTCGTCTGTTGATTGAATTTCGTTGATGAAATTCGACGATAAACGCTTGCGAATATCGGGATGTTCGATTTGAATTAATTCGAGAAGGAAATATTCTAACAACGAACCGTTTTCAATGAGACAATTTTCATGTTTGCCGAATAATTCATGAATGGTTCGAACGTATGAAACGATAAATTGTTCGCCTTTATTCGTGTCTCGTTTCATTGTAACACGATAGAGAAGAATCCATGGATTGATGGATTTAAATGGCCAAAGATTAGTCTCCGATGCATCTCGTTTTAGAATCGCATCGATTAGATTGAATGTCAACTTTTCAATTGTTTTCAATGACGAATCTTTCCATTGCAAATCTTCACTTAAAATTTTCATTGTCATATCGATAATTTGTACGAAGATTTGATCGAAAATTTTTCGTACATGAAGATTTTCTTTTTCATTTAAATGTTGATTTTCTTTGAGAACATTAACTAATGTTTCATAACATTTAATCAATGATTTCTGTTGAAGTTGACCTTGATTAGCAAGATTAGCATAGAATAATTTGATTTTCTTATCTAATTTCTTGATTAACACTGCTAATTCATCTTTTTCTTCAGCTACAGCAATTCGTGAGAGAATATAAGTCAATTCATGAGATGATGAAGACGAATTCGATGTTGTTTCATTGCTCTTCAAACGAGTGTACAAACTTTCGATTGTATCTACAGATCGAATCGGTTTTTAAAGTTACACAAACAAATTAATAATTCATTTACTTTTCGATATCGTTGTGTGATTAAACAGATTGGGCAGAACAATCGTTTTCTCTTCGGGAAAAATTCGATGTAATTGATAGATACAAACAATCGCATCATCCTGTACATCGGAAAGGAAATAATACAACGAAGAAATCCATAAGACTCGATAGAATAGATCAGTTATTTCGAATTGTGTTTGTTGAATGGGACTGTTTTTGAATAGATAGAGATAGAATTGCAATTTAGCGAAACAATAACCGAGTGATTTGTATTTGATTTTCAATCGAGCGAAGCAACTGAATCTGAAAACAAAGGAAACTAATTAGAAGTTTGCTTGCGTTTAATTCTACCTTTCAATGGAATCTTCGGACAGATCGGATTTGGCTGAGCCAAGTGCATTTTCAATGTAACACAGACAGGCTTGTAAATGATTGGAATCGATTTCATTCGATGGACATTGAACATTTTCAATCAAACAATCGAATAATTTAACAAAGATCATTCGCATTTCTGTTGACCTGAAACGATGCCAATAGAATTTCGATGAAAATCTTTCGAATCAACAAACCATAATGTCGATGAATGTTTGATTAATTCTTGAATAAACTCTTGAATTAAATCGAGATAATGTAATTGATAGGAATTATTAGTTATTTTCTCTTCGATTGATTTAATAAACGAAGGATATTCGATTTGTAGAGGTGGAAATGTTTCTTTGGGTAGATCAGAGATTAATGTCGGAGCAAGATCTAAATCAATCAAAATTCTTTCAACAAAACAAAACAATCAACAACAATTCGCAACCATCTTCAGCATTTTCCGGAGAGATCACTGTTTCATCGCCTTCTTCATCCGAACTAAAAAATAAATCGATTCCATTTCAACTCTCTTTTCTTTTTCTCCACCAACCTGCTCTCATCATTCGCTAGAACTTGTTTTATTTTATCAATTGTACTGATACTATTTTCATCGGACAGCATCCGAGTAATCTGAAGATTAAATCAAATATAATAAACACACACAATTTTTCCTTACACTTCGTGCAGATCGTCGTTTTTCATAATCATCGATATTCATCGGTAAAGATGATCGTTTCTTTCGATTAGGCACCGGTTGAACTGGCACTACTTCCTCTTCGGCTACTTCCATTTCAACAGGTTGCTGTTGTTGTTCGACTTTCGGAAGAAAATTTTTGATATCAACTAATTTACAAAGTTTACATTCGCGAATTTTCTTCGCCAAAAATTGTCCTAAATCTTGAAAACTGAAATTCCTCACGTAACATTCGTCTTGTTTCTATCGAATTCATTTACTTTTCAATTGAAATTTTCTCTTCAATACTCTTTCTCTCTTGATTGACATCTTTCTTTGCGAATAGTTTCTCTTTGAACAGTTTCAATCGCTTCTCTAAATCGTCGATTTTACTTTTCATTGTGTCATTTCGTTCGATATATTCAATTTCATTTTCGAACATTTTCCGTATGAATATCTTCATTGATGGTTGATGTTTTTCTAATAGAACTAAACAAATCTCGCCGAAATCATATCGTGATTGATAAGTTGCTACACGATCGTAACCAATACGAATATATTCCAAACATTCTTGAAAAATTCAATACGAATATTTTTCGATTTTGTTGTTTTTTCTTTTTACTTGAGAAATTTCCAAGAAGAAAATAAAGACAAATGATTTGTTCTAAACATTTCCAATGTGTATGTTCATGACTGATTTCAATAGTCTACAAAACAAAAATCAATAAAACGAATAGAATTTTCTTCGAATCTACTTTTTCTAAACATGTTTTCAATTGATAAAGATTGCCTAATTCTAAATAACACATGCCCATTTCGTAATAAATTGTAGACACACGATTATTAATCGTATTTGCCTAGAAAATCGATCGTTTTTTTTTTCAATTTTAATTTCGTAGGAAATCTTTTCAACAACGAACTTGTTCGAAATATTTAATAGCTTTATCGAAAAAATTTAATTTTCTCGACCAAATTCCACATTCAGATAGAACATTCCATTTTAAATTGATCCGTGAACGTTCATTTTCATGATTATTATGATTAACATTCGTTTTTTCGATGCACTCAAGTTTTAATATATCTTCTAAGATTTCAAGTTTCTTCTCACCGGTTATTGTTTGATCATTTTTTATTTGAAGATAATTACTGTAACAATCAAGTGCTTGACTAACTTGATCTTTATCTTGTTCGATTGCATTAAATAAATCATCAAGTTGGATTTCACCTCGACTAACATCGATAATCATTATCAAACAAATGTCAATGAATGATGATCATATTTTTTTGTTTCTTTCATCAATGGTTAGATCGAACGACTAATAAGGAAGAAAAAATATATATGATAGTTCACATCTAGTGTCATCTATATCAGGAAGAGAAACAGCTCGAACTTAATTCTGCGAAACAAATTTTGTTATCGAATTCATCAGCCATATAACTATAAGGAATATAGCAATATCCTTTGTCCTTTAAGATCTCCCGGGCGTGGTACTGGCACAATACCTTTCTTTTTACCACTTTCATGAAATGATGTATACGTTTTTAAACCAAATACAAATCTAAGAAGAACATTACTGATGAAATGGCTGTTTTTACGCAGCAATGTTCTTGCGTGCATCAATTTTCTATTGTAAGACAGATGAATTCATGCAAATGCTTTACTTCTTGAAACGCGACAATGGTGCCTTAGAATAACGTTTTTTTAATAACTTGAGTATTGCAAATGTTCCTCCATTGTCAGCGCTAGGGCGAGTTATTTGACATCTGTTGATTTCCTCGAGTTGCTTGATTTTCCAGTACTAAGAGGAATAGATAGATGCATGAGTTTCGTTGATTTGTCAATTTTCTTGAATTTCTAATTGCTGGATCGTTACCCCCTTAGAATGGATTCATTAGATGATTGACACTTGCTGATACTGTAGTGATAAAACAAAGAAAATGTTACAGATTTTATCATGTCTTGATACAATTGTTCATACAGATATAGTAGCTACAAGAAAAAGACAGTTATTCAGTCGAGGACTAAGCAAATTTCAGCGACAAGTTTAGAATTTCTCATTTATTGTTACAATGAACTGGATGAACGATGAAAATTCGTATTTGGTTTCAGAAGATGTAGTGTTAGTGTATCGAGTTTTTGCGTAATATCATCTAATCGTTGATTCATTTGAACATTCGATGATGAAATCGTATGATTCGTAATACCCAATGAAGATAATTGAGATTGTGACGAACGTATTTTTGATTTAATATTTGCTAATGTTGTTTGTTTACGAAAAAAATTAATGGCTATAAAAAGTCCCGGAAATGAATTCATTAAATCAAAAAGCAACCAAAGATATTCATATTTAAATATTAAACAAATAAGTAGAAATATCCAATGTATACCCATTACCATTGATAGACGAAAATAGAGAAATGATCGTGAACGATTTGTATGTGTTGAACGTGCTAAACGTGTTTCATCATCGATACGTCGAACAACATAAATCGTTCGAGTATAAATAATGAAATTCAATAAAACTAAACAACCAATTGGACAAAGAAAAAGTAGAATGAGAATATTTCGAGATGAAATCGAACATAGAATCACACCGTAATTCGGTGACCATGGATGATTCTCTTTGAGTGTCACATGCAAACAAATCGATATGAACATAATGATCAATGAAAAAGTCCAAGCAAAAATATTATAGAAAATAAATCGATTTCGTGCAACACGTTGATCTAATCGATTCATTTTCGTCAATGCTAAACTTGTGTCAAATGAAATCGCAGTTAACCAAGAAAATGAAGATAAATAAAATAAATGTATGCCTATGCCTGATAGAATACACCAGAATTTATTTGAATATTCAATTAAATGACCCGATGCAAGAAACATTGTTTGTGATAGACACAAACAAATTGAAAATACTAATAAACATTTACCGGGTAGATTATGTAGACTTGATCTTTGAGTAAATGATATCATAAAAATGAGAAATGCAAGTAGAGATATAAGTGTTGATGAATAACGAATTGTTGTGATGAAACGATTATGATGAATATAGATCAGAGGAAATCGTTCGCCACAAACGATAATTTTCTTTGCATCAGAAAACAATTGAACAAAATCTGCATGTTCTCGATTGAGTTCTTTTGAAAAGAATACAATCGAATTATTCATCATTTGTTGATATCGAAGAAGTATCGAATTTGTACAATTAAATGTTTGAATTAATCTCCAATCGAATTCATTTTGAAGCATTATACATGTATGCAATTGATAATCATAGATTTCGTAATATCGACATGGATAATTTGGATTGAAATGTGTTTGATAGGATGCATGGTATTGTTGATCTTTAAGTGAACGTATAGGTATCGATGATGAAAATGTCATTGGATCGAATAGAATCGATAGACGATAGACACCATGTCGACCTGTTTTCGGTTTTGGATCGATAATTAATTCGTCATCTAATTGATGTTCGCAATCAATTTCCGTATGTTCATCAGCAGTTAAATTATGACAAAGTAAACAAAATGAATTTCGATATAAACTATATTCACGTGTGTAAGAAATCGGATGTGAACGTGTGACATATCGATAAGCATTGACATTCGAACAGAGATCGATCAGTGTTCGATTTCGAGTCGTTTTTGGACAAGAATTGATTGTTTGTTGTTTACAAGGATAGACAATAGCTGGTGAAGGTGGAAAACTCAAACGATTAATACATCGTTCGGCTTCTCTCGGTGGTAATTTCAACATATTCATACCTATTTCATAGGTAAATAAATAATTCTGTTTCAAACCTGTACAAACAATTTGAAATGACCAATTGACCAAGAAATTCGTTTGTTCATTATTACATAAAGCACAATAAATATTTCGATAAGTTAAATTTGTTTGTTTACTTGTCATTGGAACATAAATCGATGGATCGGAAAACGTCCAACTATCATTAAATGCATTCGAACAATTTCTTTCCAATTGTGTATACCGATAATTCGATAGACAAGTTGTAATCATCCAAATCGGCATGACTGTTTGCGTATAGATTTCCGAACGTACACGAAATGGATACATATAATCGACACATGTTGCTCGAATTGATTGTTGTTGTCGTGAAAGTTGTTTGATATCTTCACAACAATCATCATATTGAAAACAAGCTCGATCACAAAAACAATTTCGTTGTTTTATTAAATCACTTTCATTCATCGAACGATATTCGATTATCGTTCGATTACAATGATCACGTTCATAACATGACAATTCATTTGTTCGACAAAAATGCCAGCAAAGAGCAAAACTCAAAACAACTCGTATGAACATTATTAAACAGCTAATTGACTGCGAGAGCTGTTTTTTTCTCTTTCTCTTGTTGTTGTTCAACGTTTATAAATATTGACATTGTAAGCCTATTATAGAAAAAAAGTCAAGCCATTATATTTAGTTACTATGCATGATCTTGAATAAATAAATTTTGCTAAATCATGAAAGAGCAAATGTTCTTTTTTCTCATCGTGACTAATGATAAAAGAAAAGAATCGTTCGAATAAAAACACAAGAGATTAGATTTACTTTTTCGCACTTAAAAAAAAGAAAGAAACGAAAATCGAATATGTTATCGAAACTTGTCCTTGTTTTTTGTCAACTAATTTTAACTATTTCTTGTACGTTGATTTCAACGCCCAATGGAGATATTCTCGGTTATTCATCGAATAAAACTGATATCTATCTTGGTATTCGATATGGACAAATTCCAGCACGATGGACGGCTGCACAATTAACTCAACCCTGGAATGGTACGTACAATGCAACTGGTTTAGGGGCAATTTGTCATCAATATGGACCATTTCAACTTCCGGGACCGTCAAATGAAAATGAAGATTGTCTTTTTTTGAATATTTGGGTACCAAAACCAACAACAACAACAGCAAATGTTCTTTTGCCCGTTCGAGTTTGGTTGCATGGTGGTGGTTATACAGCTGGTAGAAGCGATGATTACGATAGCGAAAATCTAGCTTATCTATCTCAATCGATTATTGTCACATTGAACTATCGTTTGGGTATATTCGGATTTTTTCCATTGCCGACTGTAGTTGATCGTAATCTCGGTTGGCTGGATCAACAATTAGCTTTGAAATGGATTCAAGCAAATATCGAATCATTCGGTGGTGATAAAACGAATGTTTTGCTCTTCGGTGAATCGGCAGGTGGAGGTTCGAGTATTGCTCATTTAATTATTGAATCAAGTCGACCGTTGTATTCATCGATTATTCTTGAATCAGCAGGTCCATATCGTTTACCAATTTGTGTTGAAAAAGAAAAAGTGAATTGGCAATTTCTTCAACAATCATTTCCCGAATGTCAATCGAATTTAACTTGTTATCAAAATCTAGATGCTTCGGTTTTCTATCCCAAATTCTCAATGCATTGGATCAGCCTTTGGCCATGTGTTGGTGAACAATCCCAATTACTCGAACAACCATTAACTTTACTTCGAAAAGGTCAATTCAATCGACAGGCTAACATTCTCGCAGGTTTCAATGCTAACGAAGGACAAAGTCCAACATTTATTTTCAACGGAAATAACATGACAATCACATCAGATCGTTACTTTGACTTAGCTGAACAATACGAAGTTCCATCCGAACTAACTCATCGTTATGATCCAACAACAACCGATAAAAACTATTTCAATGCTGTCAGTTGGTTACTCGGCGATTATTATCTCAATTGTCCCATCATCTATGTTTTGAATCATACAGCAGCATACAGTTCAGCATCGATCTATGCCTATAGATTTCTTCATCCAACAATCAATTGGGCATTTACACCATTGAATTTCAATGCAACACATCTCTCAGAAATTCCATTTGTTTTTCAAAATCAATTTGCTCTAACTCAATTAACACCTGAGGAAATCAAACTTTCATCGACAATGATCGAATTATTTACACAATTTCATAAATCCAAACAACCATGGTCAACTTTTCAACCAAATCAAACAATGATTCTTTTCGATTTAGAAAAGATCAGTTTTCAAAATGGTTTCGATGAAACATTGATCGAACGTTGTTCACATGTTTTAAAATACATCGATCCTACAGATTGTCACGGATTTTCTACCCAAACTGAATGTCTTTCGATTGCAAATTGTCAGTGGATAAACGAACATTGCGAACCGAGTTCGAGTTTTTCTTTCCTTTCGAAATAAATGGACACGTAACAGTCCAATCATAAATCAGCGTATTATTCATGTTTCATTTACACAACACGTATATATATATATATTTCATTCATTCTTTCGAGTGTGTAGATAAAGATGTTTAATTTAAATTTTGCTGGTAAAATTAGAGAAGCTGAGCAACATATTCATAATGGTGAGAAATATTTGAAAACATCATTTCTCAAATGGAAACCGGATCTTGATTCGGCGATTGACGAATTCGAGAAAGCATCGACATGTTATCGAGTCGCTGAAAAATACGAGCAATGTCGAGATTTATCTTTACGTGTTGCTGAACTACAAATTCAAAAGGGTACACCATTTTTTGCCGGCAAATCTTATGAACAAGCTGCACAAATGACTCAACAATTGAAAGATATGCCGACATCGGCGAAATATTTCGATCGAGCCGGTGAATTATATGTCGAAGGAGGTTATCGTGATTCAGCTGCCATTCTTTACGAACGTTGTGCACCACAATATCAACAAATCGATCGAGCTATAACAATTGATTTCTATTTGAAAGCAGCACGGCTCGCTGAACAAGAAGAGAAATCGTATCAAGTTGCTGATCTCTATGAAAAAGCTGCTATGCAAACATTTCGAACGGGCAATTATCAGCAAACAAGTGAACTATTTGAAACTGTAATGAAGATTTTAACGACATTGGAACGATTCGATCGAATCAATCGTGTTATACTCTATCGAATTCTATTGAAATTATTCAATGATGATAGTGTAGCTGCAAGAAATATATTCAATCAAGCTTGTGAAATGTATCCGTCGTTTGAACATTGGGAAGAACGAATACCGATTGAATCGTTACTTGATGCATTCGATCAAGATGATAAAGATTTGATTAGTCAACGTTGTCAAGTAAAATTCAAGTCGATTGATTTGTTTTTCGAAATGACGATTTTTTGTAGCAACCATTTTTCATGGCTATCGATCCCGAATTCGTTCGATTACTCAAACGATGGGTGCGACCAGCTGGCAGTAAAACTGAACAACCTCGAACGACAGCTCCATCATCATCGTCTACGGGAACAAAACCGGTACAATTCGATGACGACGAAATTGATTTACGTTAATTTATTTATTTTTCTCTCTTCGCTTATAATTCTTATGATTAATTTAAACAAAAAAATTATGTTTTTTCAGTACATAACACCTAACCAATGAACATTCCATTTGTATAAAGTCGACATATTAAGCATATTGACTGCATTGCTGGTCGTATAGAGTCGTGCGTATATCGCGAAACTATTTTTTTGAGGGGAGTAAATACCTGTATAGCCAGCAGCAAGAAAATGACTACTGGTACCACCTAAACTTGTGAAATAGAGCGGAGTAGAATTGAATTTACAACGAGTTGTATCGATATTCATTGTTATACCCGTGGGTTCGTATGGAGTCCATAAATAATATGGCGAAATACCACCACAATGATATGCTGATTCTAGTGAATACGAAATATTGGTTTGAGCTAAAATAAACCGATGAAAATTACAATAGACTATGTTTAGAATTCATACATTCTCGTTGAGTATAAAGTACAACTAGAGGAATTAATCCGAGACATCCGATTAAAACTCCAATCAGTCCACAAACTAAGCAAGACACGTATTCAACTCGTTTCGGCTGCATATTATTTTGAAAACTAATCAATATATTCATATGTAGATCGAATGCTGTAAACATCTCTGAGAGGGTTTCTTTTGAATTTTATTTAAAAAAAAAAGAAAATCTGAAGTGCTGAAATAATGATGACAGGGAGAGAGAATGAAAAGAGTTTAGAGGACAAAAATTGAAATCCACCCAGCAAGAAGGAGAAGACCGCCATATGGTGTGACAGGACGATATCGTGCATCACCTCGAATCGCATGATAATACATCGGGCCACAGAAAAGTGTCAAACCACCGATAAATAAACTACCGGTAAGTTTCGGTTGAGAAACTAATGGTAAAGCAAGTAAAACAGCTGAATGAAGTAGATGGTAATTTTGTGCCATTTGAAATAACTGAAAAAAAAACGAATATCAAAAGAAACAAAAAAAACAGCGTTCATCTCTTTTACGCGTTTAAGTTCTTCGGGGGTATTCTCTCTCATTGCATGAGCACCATAAACACCCAAGAAAATTGCCAATGTACCCGACAAACCAGCACTTCGAACGAAATGTCTCGATGTTGGTGCGAGAAGTAAATTGGAAAACACCGGTCGAACAGGTGCAACGACAGCTGCTGGAGCTGAGATCGTCTGTGATTTTGGGTTTAATCTAAAGGAGGAAAAATTCCTTTTCACAGACAATCAATCGCTTCTTTCGAACCCAATTGTTTTGAAAAAACCATCAGTCCATCGAGCCAATTCTTTGACAATAGGCGTGTCCATCTGCAAGATAAAAATCATAAATATTTCCCTCTTCGCATATCGTTTGTCTTTTTATTAATAAAAAAAAATCAAAAGAAACAAAACATATTTAGAAAATCAGTTCGAAACATGACGACGTGATGCTTTCCATTGTTCGATTGTTTGTTTTAATTCCATTTGTGGAATCACATCTTGCATACGTAATGGATTTCGATTGAACGGATCGGTTTGATCACTAGAAATATCGAACGGATAAATAAAAATAAAACGGATAAAAACTAGTCTCACCTCAGCAAATGTCGAGCAATCGTTGCTCGATCAATAATCTGTCTCGAACTCGGTAACATAACCGGATCGATCATTAATGTGCTCGTAATCGGATCGAGATATTCATCTGGTGCATCATCATACACTTCGTCATCTTCTTTCTGTTGAGCAGCAACTTCCTACGAAACCAAACAAAACTTCTCCAACTCTCAAGAATGCAAATCAATTACTTTAATATGTTCGCCGAGTTTAATAAATGCTTGTATTCTCTCAGGTGCATGACCAATACGTTCGAGAACCTCGGCAGCTTGCGTAAACAATTGATCATTATAAGACCTAAGTTAAAAACACTTTTTTCTTTTGCAAAAAAAGTTAATCTCCCCGTACATTCCATCATTACAAACAGCAATTGAAAATTCTTCTCTTTGTGCAAAATTTAAATAAATATCCGTGACTTTAGCGACTAATTTCGGCGGTTCGAATTGATATTCATTCAGATCTCGAACTTTTAAATTCCGTCTTTTCGGTCCGACTAAATGCTGAAGAAAATAATTCAGCATCGACGCTAATCGTTCGCATATAGCTCGATTACAAAATATCGATTGGATATCATGAGTAATCATATCGAGAATAATCAACGTCTTCAAGCCCATTATATTCGTATAACGAGCAATTTGTCCCGTATGACGAAATGTATTCTCAAGTTCTTGGCGTTGTTGATCAGGCAGAGCAGCCCATTCGCCACGATCCATTGCTTCTTGATTATTTCGAAGTCGAGCCATATGGGATAAAGCTTCATCAAGTAGATAATTAGCATCATTCATTAATAAATTAATAAATCGAAGAAATAACGGTGCTTCAGCATCGTCGATATGTTCTTCGGCAAATTCGGCTAAGATCTTCACTTGTTGTCGATGTTTATCGAATTTCCATAGATATTCGAGAATTTCATACATCGGTCGACGATAATTAAATTTCTGTTCGAATGCAACAGCTTGACCCGTTAATTCAATCGAAACGAATACATCCAAGAGAACACGTGGCAAATGTTCGATTAACGGATGTGTGGTAAAAATCATTTCAGCAAATGAACTATTCAATGTTCGACCACTGGCGTGTTGTTTATTCGGTATAATCGCTTCGAATGCTTCGGCTAATTGAGCACGTAAATGAGGATTACGTAGTCGACTTGCATCGCCCATAAATACGAGCACTAATGTTACATATTCATTCACATGCGGTAAACTTTCGAATAATTGCACATTAAATCTACCCAAGAACGTCAAAAAATCCGAAATATTCTCAATGATTAATTCCGGAATGAAGCTCAATTCTTTGGGCGCTTTATTCTTCAAAGGTAATTGACGAATAGGTTCGATGGATTCTTTCTCAGGCGCATCTGCAATATGGCCAAGCCATGAACATGTCGAACTCATGAGAGCATTGACAAGTTCAAGTAAACGAGGCTCGTTTAAAACAGTTTTTATATTAAAAAATGCCGATAAACCCTTTTCCATGGCAGTTTCTAACCGTGTTGCATCCTCGTGATTAGCTCGAGCTGCATTGTACGCTTGTTGTACTCGTGAGAGTTCTTCGTTGATCTTCAAAAGCGTTCGATGCATTCGTTGAACCGATGATGAATAACAAAAATGTGCCATGAAAAAGATCTCAGTAATGAAATGGAATGTTAAATCAGCATTTTTCTCATCAGTTTGTTCGCCTTCACGAGCAATAAATGGTGTTTCTTTCGAGAGGTCTTTTAGATGAACATGAGAATTCTGACAGATAGCATAGATTGGATCGATTTTCAATAATTTCGATGAATATGGTTCAGCAAAGGGTCGAGCGAGATTAAGAAGAACTAAATTTAAATTCAATAGAAAACCATCACTAACATATAAATACGCAGTCATAGGATTATGAGAAGACCATTCTTTATTTTTGCCTACAGAAAAAAACAAACAAAGATTTTGCCGTCGAACTTTTTTTTTCGATTTACCTCGATTTTCACTCAAACAATCGCCAATCCATTTCAGCACATCATTTCGTACGTCGGCATTTTTAACAAAATTCTTAAATAATTGAGATAATTGTTCTTGGTAGAGTTTCATTGGCTAGACGGAAAGATTCTTTCAATTCATTTAGTTGCTTTTTTTTGTTGCAAATTACCTGCCACATATTGCCCGAGATGATTTCAACATCGCGTTCGGTCATGGTCTTCGGTTTTTCGAAGAAAAGAAAAGGTTTGCCCGGTACTGATGGTAGACATGATTTCGAGAGAAAACTACCGATGAGTGTGTCTTCATAGGCTCGACCACCGCTCGATGGATTGGTCATCGGAGGACGATTTGAAACAGTTTTCGGATGAGACAATCGAAAGATAATCTTTTAAATACAAAAAAATGAAGAAAAATTCAAAAATGATAAATCAATTCAGTTTGTTACTCGAACAAGATTCGGCCATTTAGATAATTGATTCAATATTCCTATATAAGCAACTAATTCACTCGAATAGTAATCAAGTGGTTGAACAGCTTTGTACATATGTCGAAGGACGGCCGTGTAAAGTGTATCGATTTCATCCGAAGATGATGTTAACATGTCAGTGTTAATACATTCGATGTATTCGGATATCAAAGTATTTTCTATGAAAAGTTTGTCAAATTGAAAAAGAAAAAAGAAATCTACCTTGACTATCAACGAGCAATTCGAGCCATTGTTTAGACAGATCTTGACCTTCATAGAGGTCGGGAAGGCTAAGAGCAGTTTTACTATGATCGATGAATAGCTTACGAATATCATCGAATACGGATTTGAATTGTTCCTATGTAATTCAATAGTTAATTAACAAGAAATGAGTCGAACAGAATAACTTACACGTTGCTTCAACAATCGTTGATAACATCCGGCAAGATAATGTAAACAACGATTTTCTACAATAACATTTGTATCTGTTCGATTTGTGGATTTGTTATTCGTTGGAGTTAGAAATTGATTTGATGGATCCGATGAATGTAATCGTTCGAAAAGAGCTTGATCAATAAAATTCTTATCCCAATTATCCGGTAGACTAGTAGCTAAATCAGCAAGATAAACAGCTGGTATTGTTGGTTGATCATTGACTGTACATAGAAGAACACATTCGAGAATATCTTTATAGATAGTCGATGGTGAATCAGAAAGAATTAAAAACGGATTCGACATTGTCAGAATAGAAAATGTAACGTAGAAAAAAAAAGAAAACTAACTAACTAACGTATGATGAAACAGAACAAGAAATGTGATTTGTTGCCATTTTATATCAAATAGATGTCACTGGTATTCAAAACCATATTTCATTTCATTTATAGATATGGCCACTTCGAGAGTGCAACGATCCTTGTGCAAACATTGCAATAAAGCTCCGAGTGTATCTATTTGCCAAGGCTGCCAGAAGGATTTTTGTTCGCCCCATGCTAAAGAACATCGACAAGAACTATCGAAACAATTAGATACGATTATTCTTGAACATGATCTACTCAAACAGAAGTTAAATAGCGGTGCGGTATTGCCAACTAACCATCCGTTGATGAAACAGATTGATCAATGGGAAAAAGAATCGATTGAAAAAATACGAATAGCTGCAAATGATGCACGAAACGAATTAGCAAATCAATTAAATATAACTGAAAAACTGAACGTTTTATCGAAAGAGGTAGCAACTGCACAATCGGAAGATAGTTTCATTGAAATTGATTTAAAAGAATGGATGGATCAATTGAAACAATTGACTCAAAATCTGAATGCACCGTCTACAGTTAATATTAGACGAACAAACGAGATATTTATTCAAAAGATTGTCGTTGGTTCTCCTGGAAGTTTAAAGATTTTTGAAACGTGCATAGGACCTATGAAAATCGAAGACAATGGGCACGTCATCATATCTAACAATGGAGGTCATTCAACAGCCCGTTGTTCCGGTGAGTATACATCCGGACAACACTGTATTCGTTTTAAAATTGAACAACAAGATTCAAGAAAATGGATGCATTTCGGTGTTGTTTCGAAAAATATAGTTTTGCAAGCGAGTTCATACAATACTCCTACAACATTCGGTTGGAATGCAAACAGTTATGTAATATGCAATGGTGTTGGTGTCGGAAATCTTGGCTATCTCTGTGACATTCTTGCTAATGATATCATTAAGCTTTTTATTGATTCCGACAGACAATTAATTCGTCTTACAAATGAAAGAACAAATTACCAACATGAAATTCAAGTAAACATAAATCAATGTCCATTTCCTTGGCGAGTACATATTGGTTTACACTACCAAAACGATCGAGTTCGAATTCTTTCTGACTAAAATTTATTAATTATTTTTCTAACAGACTCTTTTTCTAATGATAACTAAAAAGTTTCCATGCAACTGAACTTGAATCGACTGTTTGTTGTCGATGATAAGAATTAAATAACGGAGGAAATTTGTTTTGTTGAAGATTATTCTCGCCAAATATTTGAGAATAAGAACGAAATGTCGGTGCTGCCGAATGAATTGCTATTCAATCTTCAAAATTTAGAAAAAAAACACAATTCTCTTTTTACTTATTCGATTTACTTTTATTGTAATGTTGACCGTAGGTCGTTGTGTAGCCTGATAGTTGATTATAATCTAATTCTGTTCGACTACGATACGAATTCATAAATTGATTCCGTTCGGTAAGAGGTCGGTGTGTTCGACGTTCTGATGGCATTAACCATGAATCGAACTCGAACGCTGACGTGTTTTTATTCTTTATGTTTTCTACGACAGAAACAAAACAATTGAAAAACAAAAAAATGTCATTTTCAAACGCACCAGGTGTCTGATTGAAAAACGCTGGATAAACAACGAAATTATTCACCTGATGAATCGGTGATGATAGATGATAATGTTTGTTGAGAAATGCAAGACATTTATTCGACGGACGATCGATTGCTAATTCATGTGGTGAACATTTTTCGAACTGAAATTCAAATCGAACATGTTTATTTTGTTTTTCTCTCGAAATCTAAACATTATCTACTTCAAGCATCGTATCGAATAGTTTCTTTCCATAGCCTAATCGTTGTTTACTTTCATGAACATAAAAATCCAAAACACACAACGGTGTTCGCTCATGAACTCGTCCATTTGCATCATAAATATACAAATGTTTCGGTCCAACTTTGAGAATACCAACAACGGAAGCAAAGCTATTTTCTTTTTCAAACTTATTATCATTCGCTCGTTTGATAATATACAATCGATGATCAGATATTCGAAATTTTCTCGCTGTTGTCACAGCACCTGACAATCCCTGCGCCTACAGATTTTTCAAAAGAACAAAAAAGAAACACAACATCAAATCATTTGTTTGTGTATGAGTATACCTTGTACGAAGCATCGCCTATCGCATCGATAATACTCGTTAATTTATCAGCAGCACTTCAATACAAAGAGTAAACATCGTTAAAAAAAGAAGAACGAAAAGACAACATACAAAACTCTTGTTGTTTGTCCTTGATTAAGTATTCGATAATCTCCATTGAAAATTGTTACTTCATACGGTAATACATAGTTAACATCAAACGCAAACTCCATTTGATTGATTTTTCTCTTTTTCTCTTTTGATTTTCATTCCATTACACCAGTCAATTCTCCGAGCGACATCCTCTTTAAAAAGCAATTTTATTTTTTTGTTTCATACAACAACAGCAAAAGAAAAAAGAAGAAGAAGAAAAAGTTCGGTGGTGCCATCTAATTGATATCATTATTCACTAAAGAAAATCAATCAAACTCTCTTCGATTCAATTCGATTCGATTCGATCTTACTGTGATATTGAAGAATGTTATTCATCGGATAGCAAGTATCCGATGTTGACGATGAACGAAACCATTGTTGAGTGCCAATATTTGTTCGGACGTTTCTTCCGACACTCGTGCCAAGATTTAACATTTGTCGATTGTTTGCAAATCGAAGAACATTAGGAAATAATGTTTGAAAGAATGTACTTAAAACTTGTTGATATTGATTGAAGATTATCCATGTGACACTTTCGAAACAACCTGGCCATGTTAAACTACCTGAAAAAGCATCGAAGTCAAGAATTTTATTGAAAACATTTTGTTTTTCACCTTCGTATGTGAGATATTCCGATGAAACGCCAATTAATTCTTTAAGATTCAGATTTTCTAACGGAATTTCCGAGAGACTTTTTGTGTTATTCAAAAATTCAGCCTTTTGTAAAACATAACGCAATTGTGCAGATGTATCTCCTCCCAACTAAAAACACAGAAGAAGAAAAAAAATAATCAAATTGATCCATTTCTTTGCTCACCATTAACATAGTTGATAAGATAACAATTCCCTTGGGAGATGTTTGTGCTTCAGCGTATGTCTTATACAAATCTTTGTTGTATCCAACTAATTGAATCTATATATTTCGAGAAAATAGAAAAATTACGTTTTTTTTTTCATTTATTATTATCATACTTCGCCATGAAACGATCGATTGTTAATCTTATGTTCACTTCCTCGTCCGATTCCATCGTCAATCGTTGTCGGTCCAAGACGAATATAGATTTCAATCGGTTGATAATGATATTGCAATGGTCCACCACTAATATTCACATTGAAACCATTTGTTAATGTAATAAAAAGATTTCGTTCATCATTATGAAGTATTCCATATATTTTACTACTCGTCTCAATTGAAATCGATGATAATTGAAAATCATATACTAAATGTTCACTTTGAATATTAATCGGTGATTGATATCGACCGAGTTCACAATGTGGATAATAATAACCCCAGGACATCGGACCACCGACTCCGTTTGAATAATCCCAAAATTTCCATCGTTCAGAATTGTAAACTGATGCAGCATGATCAAGTTCACTATTACCTTGAGTTAAATATGCATTTGCAAGGATAATATTATAGATGAGAAGAAAATTAACTGACATCATCTTGTATTCTTTACTCAACTAGTCACTGTCTTCAGTCAAATCAAACTGATGTCTGATCATTTTCATACATCTTCATTTCAATTAGCATATTCAATGAGCGCGGCACACTGTACTCAACACATGATCATGTTTTCTCTTAATAAGATAAATTTTCACACATTGAAGATAGAGAACTGACATTTTCTGCCTAGCGGCTAGTCTAATTGAATCCATGACCGAAACGATATGTCTATTGACACGACTAATTGATACAATTCGATCTATATTTAACGTTCATGCTTTGATCTTTCCTTTCAAACAGAAAAAAAGAAGAAAAGAAAAAAATCTCAAGATGATCGCTTCGTCACTGTTGTCCTTATTGTTGTTGTTGTGCTTGTGCTTATGCTTGTTGTCGTTGTTGTGTATGTTGGTGGCGTCATTTTAATTGTTTTACTTGTTGTTGTTATGATTTGTTCATTGGTTTCATTGATTAGATCTTTAAATTTGTCTAATGACGGTGGATAATAAAGACTATTATCAGCATTGACATCTAATTTTAAATGTGTAACTGTTGCTGATTTGCGTATATTTACATAATTAATCATAGGTTCGATTTGATCGTAACCATCCGTATCAATACGTATTGTCGACCATGTTAATAAACCAAAACGTGCATTATTCCGTTGACCACGTGGATGAGGCAAAGCTAGAGAAGAGAGAAAAAAGATCAAAGAATCGACAGGTTACGTTCTGTTATTTTTTTTACCAGCATAGATTGCTAAATCATAACTCGGTCGAACGACACACATTCGTCGTTCGATTAATCTCAATGACAAATCATCATCTTCACCTCCCCAACCCCAATATAAATTCGAAAAACCATTCACAGTTTTATACATATCCATTGAAAGTATAAGAACACCACCGATTAAAAATTCATAATAACGAGTATAACCACCGTAAGTTAAAACCGGTCGAACACGTATCGTCGTATGTTTTGGATGAACTGGTTCGCATGAATAAAAATTTCCATCATGTTCAGGTATTAAATCTACATCATGTAATATCAAACACGTTATATTTAATGCTTCCTTTTCAATATAACGAACGCCAGCATTAAATAATCGACCTTTATTAAATCGATGACCAACAGGTGCAACCTGTAAACAATAGCATGAAGAAAAAAAAGAACTTAAACAAGATCGATGTCAGTTTTACTTGTTCAATAAGTATAACTTTATATGTTAGTAATTGTCTTCGAGCAAATGCATGTATATTGAAAATAAATGCTTTAGCATTGAAATCTCGACCTTGCAATGGAATTAGAAAGGCCGTTCGATGCATAGATGTGATACCAATTGGCTGCCACATACCATTTCGAAGTCGATATGGTATATGTTCGAATGTAATATTTTGTGCGAATGATGTATGAATTACTTTTGTTCTATTAGTTTTAGTTACTAAAATTTTCGTATAAAATCGTTCGATATCAGCAAATGTTATATTTGCTTCGGGTATAACATAGGGAAAATGTCCACGTAGATAGGGTGAATATTTTGGATGTAAACTGGCAAGACGTTTACGTGGCGTATCAAGTCGATATTGTCGACATGAAATCGATGTACGCATAGCAAATTCATGATAGGGTATCAGCAAATAATGTGGCGGTATCGATGATGTATGATACGGAAAATCTTGTTCAAGATCATAACAAGATCGTAATGATGTTGGAACATAGGTTAGTAGATTCGATTGTTTAATACAGAATATGAATGTTAAAATTGATGATAGAAAAATTAAAATTGCAAGATTAGATGACGATCGAGGAAAACGACGACAATAGATTTTTCTCATATTACACGTAGTGAATACAAAGATGCAATTGACGAAAGGTTCAAACACGATGCGAAAATGAAAGAGCGAGAGAAACACAGAAAGAAAGAAAGAAAAAAAAGATTCGATGAAACCTTAGAAAAACAAATTGAAGAAATGAAGAGAGAGAGAGAGAGAGAAAAAGAAATTATATATTCGTAATTCAGTAGTTCTAGAAACTGTTATCCAAAAACAAAGTTTTTCAAACTATGACAAACAAGAAAAGAAAGAAAGACGAAATTTTGTAATTATGTATCGTTCTTTTTCTTTGGAGAATGATTTTTAATGAGTTTTTTTCTTTCTTTACTAGTGTTGCCTATTTGATATAAATTGGAAGCATTTGATCAGCTTCTTAGTAAATATATTGTAGTATTATACTCCTTCTTTTTTGTCCTGAACATCAAAAGTACGAAACGAATCGACAAAAGAACATGCCTTTGAGTATCTAGTCGCCGACAATTTTCAAATGACTGATTTCGACATATTTATTTAAAATAAATAAAAATCCTCGATTTAAAATTAAAGTCTACTAATCGTTTATTTACTTTTGTGCCAATCGAACCCTAGATTAAGTATTTTATTCAAAAAAAAAACTCTTCAACACACTATTAAAATCATCGAGTACTTGTGTGTTTGAAACCGTACACAATATTTGACTT
>Ga0209930_1001263_pt1 | contig 42577 bp, 58 predicted proteins | sample ThiBiot_500_biof_2_FD_183948 | JGI IMG/M metagenome (GOLD analysis project Ga0209930, IMG submission 183948) | Wastewater bioreactor microbial communities from Cape Town, South Africa - Thiocy_cont_500_biof (SPAdes) | ecosystem: Engineered > Bioreactor > Thiocyanate-remediating >...
TGCGATACATTTTGATGTTCTGTCTGCTAGTGAGGAATGAGGTGTGTATGCGAAGAGATAGATGAACTGTGTCGGCTGTTAGATCGAGCTTTTAACTTTAGGATTCTTTGTTTAGGAAGAAAAAGATTATGTGTTTTTTTTAAATTCTTTTATTTAAAAAGAAAAAACTCATGATCGCCTGTTTTTCCTGCATTGGCAGATCATGAGTACGGCGAGGAAGGTGCCCCACACCACACCGATCGCAACGTTGGGACCGGTGTCCCACAGCTTCAGGTCGACGATCAGTGCCATGAGAGCAGCAGCAAAGCTTGACCCGGTCACCATCATGAGACTCACTAAAATCATGTAAACAATATGAGCAGTTGATGATATCTTTGCAAAAAAGATAAGTTGTCTTGCATGGCCCGGGAACCCACGTTGTTGAGGGTGTTGAGAGCGATCAATACGACTGTCGTGACGGTACAAAACCGACCGAATACCCTCATAATCCGATTGTTTACGACCGTGCTAATTCGACTTGGGTGCCGGTGCAGCTTGTAGAGCTGGATTGGTAGACCATGAGGAGGACGACGGCGGTGCCCGGGGCTGTAGCGTTGCCACACGGGCACAGGACCTCAACGTTGCGATTGATCCCCCACAACACCAGGTCGACGATCAGTGGAATTGCCGCACCACCAAACATCGATGCTAGAACCATCGAAACGTTTACTAAAATCACGTAAAAATATGAAAATTGGACGATATATTTCCAAAAAAGAGAAGTTGACTCACTCGGTCCAGAAGTGCAAACGGTTGAACATGTGGTTGTAGCAGCTTCTGGTGGATGTGATGTTGGTGGTGCTTGAGGGTGAGGGTGTTGAGGGCGATCAATACGACTGTCGTGACGGTACAAAACCGACCGGATACCCTCATATCCGATTGTTTACGACCGTGCTAATTCGACCTGGGTGCCGGTGTAGCTTGTAGAGCTGGATCTGGAAAAAATGATATCTCATCATGTTCTTGAATAAAGTTTCATAATCTGACTTGGTAGTGAAATCAGCTATATCTACAATGAAAAAACAAAATTTGAGTATCTTGGAGTTTGCCGAAAAATAATTTTTAGTAATTCGCGCAGCGCGGATGAATTCTAAAAGACACTTGAATTTGGATTAAAAGCGTTTAAATGAAATTATATCATGATTCACCATTGTAAAATGAAAATGGGTAACAGTTTTAATAGCACGATTGAGACGACTATGACCATCGGTTCCATTCGTTGAATGTTCGGAATTGTCTTTCTCGATGAGCTTGTCGAATTGGTATTCAGATATGTACTGGAAAAGAAACAAGACAATCAATGGAAAAATCTTAAATTTGAAAGAGAAATCTACCGAGAATGATTCGTTGTTCGACGACGTGTTGTTTGTGGTATGTCATCTTCATCATCAGTCACTAAATTCACAGTTGTATTCATCGCTGATGGTGATGATGATGTTTCGCCGATTGGCGACTGTCTAGTAAATACAGTGACAACTTAAATAAACTTTTATTCAAATTATTGGCACGGTTGATGCTGGCAATAGCATGACGAATTCTCTTCTTTGTGTGTGCGATTACTTAAATGAATTTTAAGAATCAATAAGCGAAATAAAAGATTTATTCGAAACGAAAATATGAAAAGAACTAGCCAATTGATATTGTGTGCAGACCATGAATAGATAACCAATGAACCAGACTACTTTGATAGATGTCGTTCAATGTATCAAAAAATGATTTTTCTCTGAACACTTGCTAATTCATCTGACATTTTGCTGAATAAATCAGTTTTCAAGAAAAGAAAATTTGCTTTGCTTCTTCGCATTCCATCATTCAAAGTCAAAAGAGCAGCACTACTTGATTTTCAATATTTTGAAGAATTTTAACTGAAAACGTCTTGTTTTTGTTTCACTTCACTTCACTTTACTTTATATACAAATCTGATCCATATTTGCCTTTCATCATCCTTGCTAACTCAACCAAAATCGATTTTCAATTCGAGCTCAATCTTACTTTTCAATAGCATTTTCTATCATTGGTTAATCTCTCATGAACGCAACAACCATTGAGGATCGAGCGCTACTAATATGCATATTTACTTTTCATGTTGATGTTGGTTCAATTAAATCTTTTGCTTCAACGCAAAACGAAAGAAAAAGAAAACTAAAACAACAAACAGACGAGATTTATTTCTTTTTTGTTGCCAGATTTCAGTTGATTGCAGCTGTAAAAGAGAACGAAAAGAATCTCGTAGAAGAAAAAAAAAGGTATGAAATCTGCGTACTTCGTCTAGACAGAACATGACGACTTGTGCTGTTGACGACAGCAGCCTTGTCGATCCGATTTGGAAAGATCGAATTGAACGAACATTGAAACATGTCTGTCGAGCAATCGATCTACGTCAACGACGTGATGCTGGGTGAGTGTGTGTGTGCGAAAAACGCAACTCCGTTTTTCTAGCAAATTTTGTTTTTCTCTCGTTTGCAGAATCTTTTTTCATAATCTCGCTAAGAAATCTGTCGATATTCATCGTCCACGTTTGATTTCCACGCCATTAACCTGCTCAAATGACTCGCCGACATTGTACACAAATTGTTCAATCGACGAATTAACCGGCGAAGAACTACGTTGTTCACTCACAATTCTACCTCAAACCGATCAATTGCCAGCAATGTTTACCTACGTATCCTTACAACACAATATTCTCGTAAGAAAGAAAAAACTCATTTCGATTCGATCAAGTGTTTATTGTTGATTTCAGTGTGATACACCGACGAATCTGTCCGATGTTTTATTAGAAGAAGATGATGACGATATTAAAACACTTTTGAATTCAACTCAAACAGAAATCAACAATTCTCGTTTGCCATCCGTAGGTTCATCGAGACGAACACGTCGTATATCGAAAAGTTCATCGAATAAAGAGTTTCATTTCGATGATGAACATCTCATCGAACTATTAAAACGTCTTAAACAACATGTATCCAACGATGAACTCAATCTATTCGAAACATTAATCAGTAGATTAGTTTTCTTCTTTCTTTTCGTAATTTAATTTTTGTCGAATTTTATAGAACTTTATCCATCATCATCGGATCTCATTCGTGAACATTTCAGTACGATATTTGAAAGCAAACATTTGCAAGCCAAAGAATTCATTCCTAATATCGATCAATCGACATTAGCCATTGATACATCAGTTGAAAACACTTTACATTCATATTTCATGTTATTCTGTCGTCGTTGTCATCGATATGATTGTTTTCTTCATAAAGACAAACAAGTTCAACCTGATCTCGTTCATCGTTCGAAAATTTCGAACAATAACTATCAATCATGCAGTCGATTCTGTTATCGAACAACGTTATTCAACTGTAAACGAACAAAATTCGAGTTCAATCGAAGTCAAAGTGATTTATCCGATGTTCATCGACGGTCGAACGGTTTTCATTACGAAACAAAACGCGTGAAAAGCGAGCCGATGCCAATGACAAATGGAAATGGTCATTTAAAAGCATCGGTCAAACGTAAATTAACCGAGGAATTATCCGAATGGTCAGCCAGTGATAAATCATTATTTCGAGTTTTTTCATTGATCTACGGAGATAATATTTGTATGATTGCTGATCTGTTGGATAAGCCTTGTTCACAAGTGTATCTATTGTCTCTCAATGAAAATCATACGGAAACTAAAACCAATGAACAACATTTTCTTCAACGACAATGTTCAACAGCAAGTTTGTCGACGAATGACTCGTTTTCGGCTATGACATCGACCGATTCCGATGGACAACCGAAAGCCAATTCAACTCATGAAAAAGACGATTCCAATTCGGTAGAAATTAACTCTCATCTCTACTTATTCCTTTGTTTTTTTTGTGTTTCTTCAGAGTTCAACAAATCGTTCTTCATCTCGACGTCATCTCAATTCAACAAATAACGGCAAACGTCACACATTCTATCCATGTGATCACGATCATTCTCAAATCTGTAATAGCAATTGCTACTGTGTTAGTTCGGGTAATTTCTGTGAGAAATTCTGTTGTTGTTCGTCACGAAAATGTGACAATCGGTTTGCTGGCTGTCGTTGTCGTTCGTCTTGTACGACAAAACAATGTCCGTGTTATGCAGCTGGCCGTGAATGTGATCCTGATCTGTGTACTTCGTGTGGTGCCGATGATTTCCGAGGAGTTAATCATGAAATGAAGACTTCTTTGACTTCATCGTGCCATAATTGTGCCATTCAACGAAGTTTACATAAACCTTTGCTCTTAGCCGAATCAGATGTTGCCGGTTGGGGGATTTTTACTCAAGTTAATATACAAAAAAATGAATTCATCGCCGAATATTGTGGCGAAGTTGTCACGCAAGATGAAGGCGAGCTACGTGGCCGAATGTATGATACGATCGGTACGAGTTTTTTGTTCGATTTAAATGAAGAATATATGGTTGATGCGACACTTCGAGGAAATAAAATCCGTTTTGCTAATCATTCAATGAATCCGAATTGTTATGCCAAAGTTATACTTGTCAATGGCGATCATCGTATTGGCATTTATTCGAAACGTTCGATAGTTGCTGGCGAAGAACTCTTCTTCGACTATCGCTATGGAGCAAATCATCATTTGAAATTCGTGGGCGTCGAAAAAAATCATCAGACAAATTTAATTGATAGTTAAAATTGCATGTGTTTAAATATATACTTCTGTCTGTGATTGTTGTTTTCTCAGGGAATTTGTTTTTTCTTCTTGTACTAGTTTAGCATTCTTCTTGTTGTTGTTGTCTAGTTTATTTGTGAATTTCGAATATATACATTTGCTTTTTAGATACTAGAGACATCTAAGGATAGGAAAATTCAACAAATGGATGATAATTCTCTCGATCAGATGATGATATTTGTATATAGTATATTTACTACTATCAGGAAATCGATAGAAGAGATAAATAGAGACACAGAAGTCGATGGATCAATTTGATTTTACTAAACCAACGCCTTTCTATGACGTGATTATCAATGTCGAAGATAAGAAATTGTTTTGTAATCGGGCATTTCTCGCTATATGGTCACCGGTATTTGAAACGATGTTTAAATCAAATTTTCGAGAACGTGATTCGATGGAAATAACTCTGCCCGAGAAATCTTTCGAAGATATCAAAGAACTACTCGCTGTTATCTATCCACCGAATCGACCAATTGTTGCTACAAATGTCCAACGTTTACTCGAACTCGCTGATGTAAAACGAAATCAAGTTTTTTTAAAATCTAATTTATTTTTTTCTTCAAGGAATATCAAATGATCGAATTAACTAAACGTTGCCAAGCATATCTCATGCAACAACGTGGTACTATGGATTCGTTATTATTAGCACAGAAATATAATTTCGACGATGTTATACGTCGTTGTGCCGATCATTTGAAACACAATTTAAATATCAATCTCTTGCCTACTTGCGGCAATGGTGATCCACGTTTGAATGAATTATCATTGAAGACAATTAATTTATTATTAGTCTCGCGTGTTAAACATTTAGAAACAGTTTTAGACTCGTATAAACGTAAAGTGACGTTGGCTAACGAAAAGTTTCGTAGCATCAAAGATCTGCCGGGTTACAACGATGAATCGGACCATTGCTCGAAACATGAAGCTCACGCTATTGATTGTTATGATTGTATGAAAATGGTTCGAGCTATAATTAAAAAATTGAGCGAAGAAGGTTTCGAAGAAACTGATTGATGTTTTTGTTTGCTGTGTGATGTTTGTTTTTGCAGTGTCAAATAAATTTAATAAATATCTCAAAATATTTCAGATGAGTTCAATCGATCCGTTAGAATACGCGTCGACACTCGACGAACGAACCATTGAAACCGGTCAAATCGAAGGAAAAAAATACGGTTATCAACGTGGTTTTCGACAAGGTTTCAATCGAGGTCTTGATTATGCTTTGGAAAATCACGGGGAAATCGCTCGTATTGCAGCTCATTGTGAACAATTACAATCAACATCCGAATCAAGACAAAAACGTTTACTCAATGGAATTCTTGAATCATGTCGAGAATTTCGTTTACTCATACCGGATGTGCCGAGATATGCCGAATTATTATCATCGATACGAGCTCGATATCAGCATCTAACAGGAACAACGACGAATGCGAAATCTGATTTGACATTTTGAAATTTGATAAAAATAAGAAATGCAAGTGTTTACTACTCATGATTCATTTCTGTTAATTTATTTGCTTAGAAAATTTGAAGAATGTGTCTCATCTCACCTATTCCATTCATTCTTTCGCTTTCGTTTCTTTTTTTATTCTATTTACCAATGTGATCATTCTATGTATATATATAGAAAATGAATGTGCATACAGAATCTCATTTTAATTAGACAACACATAAAGATGTTTGCCTATCAAAGATTGAAGTATGTGTGTGTGTGTCTGAAAAAGAAAAAAAATTGAATAGTAGCAAAAGAACGATTGACAAAATGAGAATGTATGATAAGATACATACTCTCTTAAAAGACAAATATTCACTTTTCTCTCTCTCTTTATTTCCTATCCGAGTATCGATGTATTTCAAGAACATATTTTGAACAAACATTATGGGGCGAAAATGCAAATTGACACGAAAGAGAGAGAGAATTCAACTACTGTATATAAATGATAGTTCTTCATTATTCTCAGTTTCAAAAAAAAAAAGAGAATCACGAACAAAAATATGGACTGGAGACAATATGCCATGTCGTTCTGGGTAAATGAATTTTCGTTTTTCTCAAGAGACTTGTTCTATTCTTTTGATCTTCATCTAGAATGATTATCAATTCGTTGTTAATATGCAATTAGCTATGTATCAAATGCTAACAAATTTCGCATCGAATTCTCCGCCAATAGCGGCGGCACAACCATTAAGCATTAGTTCGTTAAATGATCATCATCATTCTAAACCTCTCAAACGTCTCGCTCATCATAAACGTCCACGATTGGCGAAAACGACTAGTGAGTAATCATTTTATTTTATCTGCAGTCTCTTGTGAGAAAGATATCCATCTGTAAAAGTAAATCATCTTTTTTTTTTGCTTTCTTATTTGTGACAAACAATGAATATCGATGATCTTTTTGAAACTGACTTCACTGTCAATCAAATAAATGGTAACGATTTAAGAAAAGGAAAAGAACGAAGCGAAGTTCACGTCTATTTACTTTCGATATATCGTTTATATATATTGAGCGATGAGAAAATTTCTCCAGACGCGTCGACAATGTTGACGAGAGAGAGCGAGAGAAATGAAAAGAATATATCCATAGACATACACAAATTTTCTTGTTCATTATATGCTCAACTTCGTTTAACATAGGTAGTGGAACGACAACAACGATCAATATGCCGACATCATCATCGTCACCTGAAGCTTACAATACTCATTACAATGACGAAAGGTTGCTTCTTCGAAAAAGAAATACACGTCTTTTTAAAAGATTATTTTCAATGTTTTTCAGTTATGAAGATTTAGAACATCGACCAGTCACACGTGAAATGATGGCTGCTTATTTAGCTACACGTCGTCATCGAACGGTGACAATTTATCATGCCAAAGTTGCACAAAAATCCTATGGCAACGAAAAACGTTTCTTTTGTCCGCCACCATGTGTTTATCTGTCTGGTGACGGATGGAATCGGGAGTTCGAACAGGATAATCTTTGTACAATGATCGGTATTGGTGAACCACTGTATCATAATGATAGTGGTTCGCCATCGGCAAATATAACACAATCAAGTGAAATGCAACATTTACCATTTGAGAATGGCAAAGTAAGACGAAGAAATAAAACAGTAAATTTTTGAAATTGAAAATCTTCTTTCGTAGCGTTTTGGTGCGGCTAAAACATTGTTTATATCCGATTCGGATAAACGAAAACATATTAATTTAAATATAAAAATGATGTATTCAAATGATTTTCGCGAGAGTCCATATATTGGAATGTTTGAAAGTCGAAAAATCAAAGTGATTTCCAAACCATCGAAGAAAAAACAATCGGTCAAAAATGCAGAATGTAATTTCACTCGAAGAGTTTTTCGTTTGTTAAATAATCGTTTGTTCGTTGTTTTTAATAGCAGTATGCATTCAATCGGGCACGAAAATCGCTCTGTTCAATCGTTTACGAAGTCAAAATGTGAGCACGAGATTTCTGCATGTCGATGAGAAGAATCAATTTCATGCAAGTGCACATGAATGGGGATCGTTTTATATTCATTTGGTTGAAAATGAAGAGCCTTGCATGGAATCAACGAGTTTTACTGTTAAAGAAGGTTTTATTCAATATGGTTCGACTGTTAAACTTGTTTGTTCAGTAACGAATCAATCGTTACCACATTTGGTAAGACGAAGAAGAAGAGAAAAACACGATTTGTAAACGAATGAATCTTTTAGGTTATCCGAAAAGTGGATAAAAATCGAGTTCTATTGGATTCAGATGAGCCTGTTTCTCAATTACATAAATGTGCTTTTGAATTTAAAAATGGACCGTCATCATCGTCGAGTTTAGTTTATCTTTGTCTAGCAACCGAACGAATCGTTGGCATAGCGGGTAAACCATGTCCAAATGAACGATATCGTGTCGATATCAATGATTCAGCTTGTTGGACAATTATTTCGACTGATAAAGCGGAATATACGTGGTTTGAAGCAGCAGGTCCAACTATACATCCAATAACACCTGTACCAGTTGCTCGACATATTGTTGTATGTTGTTCTTGTTGTTGGAGATTTGATGAAATGTACTTTTCTTTTGTTTTAGGTTGATGGTGGTGGTGCAGCAGCGACTATTGAATTGAAAGGAGAGAATTTTGCACCGGGTCTATCGGTTTGGTTTGGCGAAACGGAATCACCATGCACAGAATATCGGTATGCTGTTTTTTTTAGAAAAAAAAAAGAACCCGAAGGTAATCCGTTCGTTTTCTTAGATCAACGGAAACAATCGTTGCTGAAGTTCCACAATTTTCATCAGTTATGCCAACAATGCCGTGGATTCAACGGCCGATATCGACGCCTATCTGTCTCGTTCGTCGTGATGGTGTCGTCTATTTGACTCCATTAGTTTTCACATACACACCTCAACCAGCACCTCCTCGAAAACCATCGCCGTCGCCCGACGAGATCCTTCCGTCGACTTCGGACAATAATTTTTGTGAATAAATCAATCTATGTTTTTTTTGCTTTGGTCTTTTATTCTATTTGCTTGATTTTTTTGTATACAATAAAACAGAAAGAAAGAAAACATCATTTCACAGGTGGTGGCGGTGGTTGTTTTGTCTGTTGTGTGAGCATTTTGAATGTTGCTCGACCGCTTTTGCCGGTATATGAAAGCCAGGAGACGCCAGTCGAGAGAGCAGATAGAAGATAAATCGTTGACATCCAACCTGTATGTTGATAATCAAATATTGGAGCAGCCATACATAAAGTTAACAAGCCGATTTGAACGCCAGTATTAACCTGAAAAAAATAAACTCAAATCGATTTCGAACGAACAAAATCCCACTTTGCTAATAAGTGTTGGATAGAGTTGAACAGTTGCATTTTTCATATTCAAAATTTTCTTTAATGTTCGTGGCGGTGGTACTGATTTAACACGAAGATAAGCGGCAACAATCATGATGACAACATCACGACTGAGAATTAATGCGAGTAACCAAATTGGAATCAATTGAACGTACGCCAATGATATGACAACGATTCCGACGAGCATTTTATCAGCAAATGGATCGAGAAACGAGCCTAATGCCGATGCTTGCGATGGATAACGACGTGCTATCCATCCGTCGAGTAAATCTGTAAAACCCGAAACAAGAAAAAGTGACAGAGCAGCTGGATAATGCTGATTAACGATTAAATAACCGAGGAATGGCGAAGTGCCAATGCGAGCAAATGTTAATATGTTAGGAATTGTCCAGACTCGATCGGTTTTCTGTTGATCTGACGATGGAGGATTGTTGGTTGTTGTTGTTGTTGTTGTCGGTCGAAGGATCAAAGGTTTTTTCGATAGAATCGATCGTAGAACGATCGTCGATGATGGACGATTGAGAACTAATCGTCCGAGTAAAAACATCTGAAATAAAAGAGGCAACAGTCGATTTCTTTTTTATGTTTATTTCGGTTTAAAACCAATCGGTAATTTCGTTGTTTTCTCAACACGTCGTATAGTCAATGAAATTCTTGTTGTTCGTTTTAAAAGCTGTTCGTCTTTCTCTCGTATTTCATCGGAACATTGATTGAAATTCGCGAGAATTCGATTATTTATTAAATCTTCATGTAATTCTTCGATACCATGCAAATAAAACGAATACATATCATCTTTAACAATAAACAAACTTCGTGGTTCGAGAAGTACTCGTGCAATACAACGATCTTTCAACGATGAAATCTCCTACTCAATCATGAAAAACTAGATCATTTTGTTTTTCATTCGAATTCTCTGTTTCTCACTTCATTGTCCGCTACCGGTTGATAGAATTCAATAACAGTATGCGATTGCAAGGTAACAGTCGTGACAATCGGATGGTAAACTGGCCCATCCGTATGTGCCATGATGCCTTGTCCAGCTTCGTATTCATTGACTAGACAATGATTAAATCGAAACTTATCCGGATAAATTGAATTTGCTCCTAATTGAAGAATACGTTCGGTTAAATTCTCTAACCATTTAGGCAAATCTTCTGTTTGAATCATTCCTTTGGTCTGCGGTTGTCCGCCCCAATTTTGTAATCGACGATTACGTAGTTGTACCCATCGTGTTTTCGGTACATTATTCACGCACGAAATCAATTGATTTTCTTCGTCAATAGTGATAAAATTCGGAAGGTAATAAAGAGAATTCGGTAGATTCGATAATTTATATCTTTCCATTTCAATCAATCAATCAAAAAACAAAGAAAAAAGAAAGAAAACAAATCACAATTTTTGTTTTAATTAGCAAATCGGTATGTGTGTTTTTCTATTCATAAAAAAAAATCAAATGAAAAATATCCACAGTTTAATAAACGAAGCACTGTCCATGGAATTACAGACAAACAAAAGAAAGTGTTAGTAAAACCAATTGTTGTTGTTTTCTAGAGAAAGAGATCGGTAGTCGGTGGTGGTTGAGCAACTAAATCGAGAAATGAAAGAAAATTGAAATGTTCGATGAAAATTAATTACGAAGTTTTTGCCGACGAAGAAATAATCTTCGTTGTTTTTCGATTTTTGTCAAGGCACTTTTAAGATTGAAGAATACTTTTTGACATTGGCGCATACGATCTTTCAAATGTGCAAGACGTTTATCACCTGTTAGATTATTATCTAAATAAAAACCGAATTCGATTTTTAGGAAAAAAAACACGAAAAACAATTCTACTAAGATCGAGAAAATTGTATCGACTTGTTCGATCTTTAAACATTTCATCTAATTGTTGACGTAAAGTGCTATTTAATGAAATAACAGATGAATAATCTTCGCTTTCATTGTCTAAATATCCTCGATGAATGGATTGTTTTTTTGAAAAAGAAGAACTACCTTGTTGAATGTTCGATCGTTTGCCCTGTCGTTTGCCTACTGTTCGCAGACGTTTCGTTTCTCCTTGCTGTTGTTCGTTTCCATTGGGACTCAAATCACCCTGTTGCATAGATTCATTGCTATTCAAGTCATTGTCGGATCGAGTTTTTTTCTTCATCACATTGACAGTCGTCTGTCGGAATGTTCGACGTTTCGTTTGTCGATTCGAATTACGACGTGTTTCGGCAAAGGCACTCGTCGATGAATTATCAATGATTTCTTCATTGATCGGTATGGATTGATGTTGAAAACTATCTGATGTCGAAAATTCTTCTTGAAGTTTCTCTTCAGTTAAAATCGTTTTCCAAACTAAATCAAATTTGAAAGTAGAAATCGATGTATTTGTTGATTTTTACCATTGTCTTGATCTTCGAAATCTTCTTGTCGTTGAAGAATTCGATCGGTATCAATCCATTGATCAATACCTTTGATTTGAACAAGAATCTGTTTAGTAATCGGATTCTTTTTGAGACATTTTCCTATTGCTGGTTTCGTTTCGTTGGAATCAAATCGAACTAGAAGATGATCGTTGAGAAATATATCGTCATAGGTCAATCGAATCGAATCTTGTGATGATAGTGAACGACGTGATCGTTTCAATGGCGAATATTGTTCGTCGAGTGAACGTTTTCTCGATGATGATGTCGATGAATTATCGTTGCTAATTCGACGATTGGACCGTGTCGAATGTGACGATTCACTTGTTGTCGATGGCGAAGCAGGCACAATGGGTAAAGGAGTAAAATCACGTTTTATTGGACTTGTTGAATCCATTCTGAGAAGACGAATTATTAGTCAATAAATAGACATTTGAAATTGAACTTACAAAATATCGTAGGAAAGTTTAGGAATTTTAATAATTGGCCTCATTGTTTCTTCTGTCTCACTGATTGATTTCGATTTTTTGATCGGTGCTGATTGGGATCTGATTGAATGACGAGTTTTCGTTGATTTTGGCAATTTTTCATTGACTATCGTCGATTCATTATCTGAACTATCCGAATCAGAACTTGATAGAACCGATTGAATACGTATTGGCTTTCGACGTGTTGTTGTTGTTGTCGTTGTCAATGGTTTCGTATCGATTGACAAGCGTTTACGCGAATGAGATGTAGTTGATGACGATTTTTTCTCATCGGATTGTTGTCGAAGACGAAGTAAACTTCGACTAAGACTTGTCCGACCGCCTAAATACGCATTCGGACCACTCATACTGCCTAATTTCTTCGAGAGATCTTCGTAGGCAAATAAATATCTACGAAAAATTACTAAAAACATTCGATAAGCCAATCGCAGAATTACTTTTTATAGGCGTGTTCAATAGCTCGACAATGTTTCGGTGTTGCTTCATCGGGTAGGCCCATTTTAATGTAGACTCGATTCCAATGACCGTTTTTCGTCACTTTATTAAATCCGCCATAGAGTCGAACTATTTTGAATAAACGATGTAAATCAAGATCGTAGTTTTGAATTTTTGGAATGTTATTGATCGGTGTGCCTAAAAGAAAGAAATTCATTGATTGGATTGGATTTTTTTTCGTCGTCGTCTTCTTCTTCTAACCTCGGTCATCCATAAATGCAAATAATTGTGCAACAAACGAATCTTTTTCCTGTGCTGTTTCATCATCACTATTATCGACATCGGATTCGCTCGATGTCGATTGTCGATCTTCATCATCATCGTCATCATTTTGAACGTGTCGTTTCGGCTTTTTCTTTTGCCATATCATTGGTATTTGGTTATATTTCATGAATTTTTCGCATGCTTTCGTTGCTTGTTTCGATGTTAACCGACAAAGTGATTGAATATGCGAATTATTTTGAAAAGATTTCACATCATTATGTTTATGAACAATATATTCACGTCCATCGAGAAAACTTCGTATCCAAATATAATCAGCCAATGATTTCCGTTGCAGTATCAATGCTGGAAATGTTTGTTGTGAACGTTGTATAGCAACGATCGATTGTTGACAAGACGTTTTCTCTTCTTGTAAACTTGATGTTGGTATATCTTCGAGAAATTTTTGTTGACCTATTTTCGTTTGATACAAACGTATGCCTTGTAGACAAAGTGACGAACGTCGAAGTGATTTTTCATCGCCATCGTTGAATACTACGGTGTAAGTACTATTGTCATAGATTTGTTTTATTGTTGCTTGCTTTTTTTCGTAATGATCATGTCGAGAATTTAATAGACGTATCGATACTCGATTGCCGAGACGCAATGGTACAGAATGAAGTATTTCATTTTCAGATACGATTATTGTCTCGCCCGTATCGAGAAGTGTTACTTTTAATTTGACTTGTCGATCGACTGTTTTGACTTGTGCTTTTCATGTGAAAAAAATAAATAAAAGTTTGAAGAGAGAAAAATTCGGTCGTTACCTGAACAAAATGCTCCTCGATATTTCGCACTCACTGCACAACCAATTGGTAAACAAGCTGATTCGATTGATGTAGATGTATTAGAATTTGTATCATCGGTAATCATCGATTTTCAACAACAATAAATAACAATAACAACAATAGAAATAACAAAAACAATCGTATCTGAAAAATAACAATACAACAACAAACAAATCCAACGGTGATTTTTATCGATTTATTTATTTAGTTTCTTCGTTAGTAGTTAGTTTTTCTTGTAAACAATGGCATAATGATTGATCATTCGAGCATGATGTTTGACTTTTTTCCATTTCTTTCCGATAACGTTCAGTTTTTCCTATGCCTAATTTCGGCACACCTTTATTTAAACCTTCGATTAACAGACAAGCTTTGCATATTGGCATCGATGAACAATACGAGCAACGTTCACAAACACGTTGCACAGGCATCTTAGCTGTTTGTTTAACAAGTACTTGTTCCCCACTATGAATAATATCGATGATCGACGACGGACGAAGACGTTCTAAATCTTTAATATATGTTCGAATATTGCCTCGATAGGCATTCGGTGAATAAAGACATTCCGTTGAAAAATAATCCAAACGTTTATAAAATGCGTACAAAACAATCTCTTTTTCATACGCATATTTCAACGGTTTACAACGTGGTATTACTGAGCTTTCGTTTTCATCGGACTCATCACCGGTTATAATCGATGTACAACGTTTAAGTCGAGCGATATCACCACGAAGAATATTCATAAGAATTGTCTCAGCTATGTCATCGGCATTGTGACCTGTTGCTATTTTATTCACAGCCAATTTCATTGCGCCACGATCGAGCGCTTGCCGACGAAAAACTCCACAAAATGTGCAGTTATTCTTTCGGCCAACGGCTCGCACGATTTCATCCATACTCCATCCGTACAGCTCTTTATAAGTCAAAATAATCAATGGTAATTCATATTGTTGTTGATTTCGTTTAACTGTTTCAAGTGAATCATCACGATAACCAGTTATACCTTCGTCAATCGATAGTAAAACAAGTTTAAGTCCGTAAGAATATTTTTCATTGAGTAATTTCATAACATGTGCAAGTACAGTCGAATCTTTGCCTCCACTCGCAGCGATTGCAATCGTTTCACCGGGCTTAAACAATTGTTCTTTCGTAATCGTTTCGTGAATTTCAGTTTTGAATGCATCGAAAAAACATTGCTTACAATAAGGTTCACTGGTTTTCGGCCGTATTAAAGCTGCTGGTCGTTCACCACGACATGCTACACATGTTGCAACTGGCATTTTTCAATCGAATGAAATACACACTCAAGGAAATTAAATACACATATTCGTTCGTTCGTTCGAATATGAATCATTACATCAGACTAGTTGACCAAGTAAATCTTAACTGTAATAGATGTCGCTTATATCCTGCCGTTTTATTTTTCTATCATTTCTCTCTTTGAGTTATACAATAATAGATTGACAAAAAAAAATAATAATAATAAGAGAAAATTGCACGGAGACACACTAAAAACAAAGACATACACACACAGACATTTACATAAACGCAGATTTTTCTTTTTAAGTGTTCTCTGTTGTTGTCGTTTAAGTCAAGAATTGTAACAAAAACAAATAATAATCCAGTTAACGAAATTGAAAGACACTCGATATTTTTTGTGGAACATGTTCTAAACTCAGGATTTGATACCATTCCGATGGATGATGATAGTAATAGCCTTGCAGTTTGCCTGTACTTAATTGTAAGCAAATATAATAGAAACCAGCAAATGACGCACCTAAAAACATTTCAAAACATTTTCGAAAATCGATATTCGAAAATAAAACATACCAGTTACATCTCGAACGGTATGATCAGGCACAAGAAAATGTTCTTTCCATCTCATGAAAACAAAATCTGCATTCTTGCCCGATAGTAATTGATCGTAATCGAATGAATCGCTATTGAATGTATCGAGATACGGTGCAAATGCTTCGAATTGACTCCAATGTTTACGATCGATGTCTTCATCGACTTCCCATTTTCGTGTTAGAAACGGGTAACGTTTGGAGATAATTTCTGCGTCGAAAAATGTCGACAAAATGGGATATTCATTGATTAAACCAGTTATACCGAGATAACCACAAATATACGAACGTTCTAAATCAACGTGATGAAAAATCACATCGACATTGTAGGATTTGCCTTTGGACTTTTGACAACCAGTAAAACGAGATGATGTACATAGAATCGATGATTTTCTATCGGCTGTACCCATATTCATATCGGCGAGATCTAATGAACCGAGTAATTTCATATTATATCGTCGTAGGTTCGTAGGTCTTTCGCTTTTTTGTTTTATTCAGGGGACGAATATTTTACAAGGTAAAGAGGATCAAGTCTAGACAATGAAGAGAACAGAACAAATAAACAATAGGTAAAATGCTGAACGAACGAATCGAATTTGTTAAAATAATCGACAAACAATAGATGTCAGTCAACGATAGTCTACTAAATCAATATATATTATAATCAATACAAAAAAAAGACAAGTCTATCAAAAGCAGAGATAAAAAACATCTATTTCGCAGTAATAGGTCCACTATTTTTCGATGACATTTTACGTCGATGTGCTAAACGTACTAGAACGTAGACAAACAACAATTGATGATAGAAAATGGTTTTCAACTGAATGTGTTTACAGGCATCTTTCAGTGCAGGATGTGCATAGATCATGGCTTGTTCGTAAGTCATTAGTTTATCAGGTTCAGGAGGCGGTACATGTTGAACATTCGACGATGTACCGAGATTGAGCGGTTTGATTATGTTTGGATTACGTCCGAAATTGAGCGATGCCGATGAAGCAACTGACGATGGACGTGATGATGGCATGAGATTCTATAAAAATAGAAGTCATTTGCGGATGAATATGTGCTTTTGGTTTTTTACAGATGAATATCGTCGATGATCTGATTGAAAATATTGATCTTGTTCTTGAAAGATTTTGTATAATTCTTTATTAATTCGTTTCATTTCTTCGAGTTCGCTAAGTCCTTTTCTGATTTTATTCATTTGTTTTAACTAAAATCAAACTCAAATTTGGCGAAATCGATTGTTTATTCATTTACATATTCAATTCGATGTATCATCAATTGATTCCATTTCGTATCTTGATATTCAAATACCTTTTAAAACAAAGACGATTGATCAAATAAAAAGAAAGATACGACAACTGTGTTTACATCAAATAATTGTTTGTACATATTCGAGTAAAGTTTCGATATTTGTTCTCGAACTTGTGTTTCTGTTAGATGAACTAAATCATATCGTGAAATAAACAAAACTTTAATCTGTGATGGTAACTAGAAGAAGAAGAAAGACAGTTGATTGAGATCATATATTTGATTTACATTGGAATTAATTGAAAAGATTTGTGTCGATTTTGAACAAAGAAGACCTTTAGACAAAAGAAAATCTTCTCGTTTTTTTTTGTTTGCTGTTTCGACAAATTTTACAAGTATTATGTGCATTTTTCATTGCACAATCTCGACAAACGATATGTCCACATGGATGACAATAACCGAGTGCTAATCGTGTGTGATTAGTTCCGTTAGATTCTCGTCGTTTACACATTTCGCAATGAACCCATTCGGGTAGAATAAAATTCGATGCTGTCGAAGGTGTCGGTGTTTTATTCATATCGGATGAGATCGATTTTGGTACAGGTGCACCAATACTGTTATTCAACATTGAGGAATCTAAATCCTATATCATTTGAGAAAAAGTTTTATATGCAATTTGCATCTGTTGGCTCTTTCTTTACCACCGAAGTGCGGCTCGGATTGATTGTCGACATAGTTCGTAGGATTGAATTGATCTAATTGAACTTCGAAAAATTCAGTAAAGAGGCTAATGAATTAGTAAAAGAAAACTTGTGTTTATAGAGGACACTAGTCAACATATTCAGTAGATTTTATTTCGTAAGAAAAATAATGTCTTTGTATTTGTGTATTTTTGATATCAAGTTGATTGTGGTTGAAGGAGAAAGTCTATGACATTGTCAATGATTTGTAAACGTGCACGATATGATTGAGACATTAGTGTTGAATATCGAAGATCAGGTCCAATCGGAAGAAAGTTTAAAACAATCCAAGACCATTTTGTTCCGTCGGCTAGATGTGAAATTTTAGAAAGTACTGATAGAAATGAAAGTCTCGAGTTTTTTTACTTGATTCTTGATTAAGATCATCACAGATCGGATAGCCGTCTAATTGACGAGAAATGATCGACCGTCGATAGAAATCAAGTTGATTGAACCATGTACGAACACGATTGTAGATCGTTCGATTGAGTTCGAATAATTCTAGTATTTATCAAACACACGGTCAAACTCTCGAATAAATCAAAATAAAAAGTGTAAACCTTGAAATTCTTCAGTAGATATCGAATCATCTGATACTAATTGCACTCGAGCTGTACTATAACCATCTCGAGTTCCTCGTTCAATAACTCGAAAGCGTTGTCGGCCAATTGTATCAACAATAGATCGACCATCTTGAGTATAAACTAGTCCTCGAATGAACAACAATGTCCCATAATCCGAAAAAGATCTATTCAAATTCGAATTGATTTAGGAAATTCTCGAAATCGATTCGATATTTACTCGGTTTGTTCGTCGTATTTGCACATGCCGAATGTTCTCGATTGTGTTTCGATTGTTCGACGCATCATTAAACGGTATCGTGGTTCGAACACATGCAATGGACATGCACAGCAAGGTAATGTCAAAACACAAACAAATATCGGAATTTCAAATGTTTCTGATTCGAGAAAATCTCTCGGAATTGATGCACTAGAGAAAATACAAGAGAAAAGTTCGAGTTTTATGTTGTTCGAATTGTTCTAACCCGTGAATATTCTCTTGAATATATAATCGTCGTCTTTCGTCATATTCCTTAGAGAAATAGGTTTGTAAAATTGTTGAAACAAGTTCAGTTTCACTGATACGCGCGTGGATTAATAAAGGAAAAAACTAAATATCGAATTGTTAATTTAAGATTTTCGAATCGGAAATTTACTGTTAAAAGTGAACTTTTACACATTGGACATTGCAATTGAGTGTTGTCAACCGAACGAATAAGACATTCACGGCAAAAGACATGACCACATGGAGTTGTTACTGGTGTCCAAAGAAGACTAGAATTTGTTTTTCAATAAGAGATTTAGAGGAAATCAATGGAAATTAATTACTTAATGCAAATTGAACATTCGAAATCTTGAACTTTAAAAGTTTGACTATCAATTAACGAACAAGAACATGATGTTGTTTGTGTTTCTTTCAATTGATTAGTTGGTTGACTGTTAATTGTTTCTTTTTCATGTAAAACAGCATGTAAATGCTACAAGAAAATTGTGATTTCGACATGATGCATTTTCTCATTGAAATCAATTTACTCGAGTCATGATTTGTTTGCCCGTTTGATCTTCAGGATTCAATGTCAAACCTTGTAAAGACGATAGTAATGCTGGTGTCAAATGGTTCATTTCAAATAGAATTTCACTCCGACAATAATAACCCTGACAAAATGATGATGATGATTGAATGAAAACAAACTGTTTAATTCGTTCTTTTCTTACTTTTCCCCATTGTGGTTTGAGAACAATAACTTGTTCGATATCATCTAATGCTTTATTGAATTGTTTCAAAGCAAAATAGGTCTTTGCTCGACCGTAGAACGGCAAATGTTCGTCATCATTGCATTTTTCAATCAGATTCGAATAGATTTCTAATGCTTGTTGATAATTTTTATTTCGAAAGAAGTTTTTTGCTTGTAAACATTGACGACTTATTTCATATTTACTGTTTAACGATGGTATTCGTTCGAGGAGATTTTGTAGAAAATGATTTCTATTAAAATGTTCTTGTCGTGAATAGACGATCGACGATTGCATTTGACCTTCATGTTCTTTCGAACAACGAGGACATGATTCTTCATCTTGGATACATTCAATACAAAATGTATGTCCACAATATAATGTTACTGGTTCGAATAGGAAATTTTCACAGAATAAACAAATCCATGGACATGTTCGATGACATTCGTTGGACGACATTTGATATGAAATAGGTTTTTAGAGTTCTATTTCATTTTCTTTTCGTCGAGAAACAACTGATTACGTGAGCACTGTGTATTTGCTCGTTCTTGACTTCTTTTTTCCTCCTCTCACTTTACGAATGGCGTATATTTTTTCTTTTTCTTTTCTGATTACAACAGCGCATATGCTACAGTCAACGCGACATAATTACATAACACAGAATATTTAGCACTGAAAATACGAATGTATGAAGGTCACATATCGATTACACAACTTTGTATATCGGAAATGCGTTTTCAAGATTTTCAGCGCGTAAAATGAGTTTGTTCTAGAAAATTCTTCGGTTGCATCGTCTTCTTGTACATATATTTCATCAATATAATAAAAGAAAGCAATGAATATAAAGACGAAGTAATTAGAATCAATTATGCATTTGTACAATTCAATTTGACAAACTTGTTCGACAACAAACTACACTTATGTTTCATTTATGAAGACGTTGTTCTCGTACAAGCTTTTAATTTGAAGCTACGTAAATAGTTGGAGATATTCGAAATCATTGCAAGATTATTTTTTTCCACAAAGAAAGAAAAAACTTCTCACATGGATTGCAAAACTAATTGAGCTGCAATAGAAAACTGATATCTTCATTGTTTATTTATTTACAAAAAAGAGAAAACAAAATACAAAAATATTATTTTCGTAACTGTCGACATAGATTCGATGCAACATGACACGATTTGGAAAGTATTCGATTTTTCAATTGATCAGATTTTTTTCGTGTTGCATTTATTGACAATTGTGTATGATAATTTTGCAATGGCAAATAATTGATTCCATCGGGCATCGTTCGTGATGCACGACGTGTCCATTTATCATAACCATTGATATGAACTAATTCCATGTACCATGAAAACATTTGATGACGATCACTAAAACGAAATGATCGACCAAATGACACTTCGTTGATATCAGTTGAAAGAATCGTAAGAACACGATATTCATTCATATCGAATGGATGTACGCAACGACAATCGGCACCGATATATACAAACAGATCTTCGACACGCCATGAATAAATCAGAACATGAGAATCAGTGAGATTGTTTTGAGATTTAACAAAACGATAGATTTTCAACTAGAATAAAAAAAAAACAAATTAAAATTAATCTGAAAGAAATTGAAAACAAAACGTACAATTGCTTTTTCTAATATCCAAAAGCAAGACGTCCATTTAAACGTCATTAAATCGAAATATTCACATTGATTATTTAATTGTATTGTTTGTTGTTGTAAACGTTCTTTTTCAAATTGAAGATAATTTAATTTCATCACGAATGTTGCTTGACGATTGAGTTCACGTGATAGATGTGTTCGATAACGATGTAGAACATCGGATATACTCTCACATGAATACATAGGTCGTTCAAGATTTTGATCGATAATCACTTCGAATAGAGCCCAAAAACAACAATCGGATTTATCTAATTGTTGAAGTAGTTTTTCAATGATCATATCAGCTGTTGTTTCATTTTCGAATATATTCATCGCATAACCATTGAGTTCATCGGCTCGTGATTCGAAATAAACCGAAATCATTGCGCCATCGATTTTTCTCGGCGTATAGAAATGATTTTGAACACTTAGAAGTGTATCAATACACTGTTTTTCATGAAGAATTTCGTCGTCAGTTACATCGAATAATTCACGATAGTATTTACAAAGATTGGACATAATTTGAAGGTCGGCTTGAATCGATGGAGTGACATGCATGTACGAAGATGAGAGTGGAAATTGTGAGAGACTATGTATGGAATGTCGTTGAGATGTAAGCGAACGACGAGTGCCGATATCATCAGCATCATCATCATCGGAATTTTTCAGATCTAAATCATCGACAGACATTTGTCGAAAACCGAGCAACTGATTTTCGTATGTCATTTCATTGGACGACATTTGTGAGATTAAACATGGTGCAAATGTTGATACTAAATTCATGATTGTCATTCCATTCAATTCATCTAACATCGCAACTGTATGAATATGAATTAACATTAATCTTAATGTTGAATAATGTATCGGAAAATTTTGTTTTAAATCTTTTAGTAAAGCTCGATAGCATTGTATTAATTGCTCGTGATTATAATTCGACTCCATGGTTGATCGTAACCATGCTTGATAGTTTTCTCTTGTGCCTAGTAAATGAATATCTAATTGACGAAGAAAACGTTTGAGACTATTGGCAACATCATGTTCAGAATAATTCTCTCGTGTTAACGTCGATGTAAACGGATCATCGAGACATTCGGCAAGTAATTGTCGAATTTTGGTTTCTGAACCTGCTTGACGATAGATTCCTTTGGTTTGTAGGCCGTGTTCGAAAATGAAATTAATAAATCGTTCGACAATAACTGGAACATTCTGTGAAGTCAGAATTTGTTTATTTAAGTCAGTTAATGTTCGAATTTGTATAGCTCGATGAAGACATGAATATAACATGTCGATTAATTTCGAAATTGGCGATGATAAATAAAGAAATCGATTCGAAACAAGACAAAGTACGACGCCAGTGAATTCATCAGTTTTTTGATAGGATAAACTTGAATATTTTCTCAAATCAATTTCATCAAATATCGTATCCGAACAAATAACAAATCGGCCCGGATAAACAATGACTAGGACTTGTTGTTTTTCAGCATTGATACCTTCTTGAACATTCAATTTCATTAATAAATCAAAATCTGCATAGATCAATTGCGAATAGGAATACTGTCGTTTGACCATATCACGTATCCAAATTGAACGTTCGAGTTCATTGACAAATGCCCAAAGATATTCGTTTGTTTGATGATTCTCATCGACGATTAATAAGCATTGACTTGTCGAATGATTCATTGGTGAATTACTCAAACGACATTTCAATGAAATCGTTGGTACAGATTGATTACAAATGGCGAGAACGTGATTTAGATCGATTTCGAATAAACATCGTGATGTTTTATTATAGATTTTCAATCGATCTTGTTCGTAACGTGTAAGAAATTCTTTCAAAACACCGTGCTTTGTCGAAAGACAAACCGGTGTTTCATTCATATCTTGACAATTACTTTTGATTAAATCGAATTCCGAATGACCTTGAAACCAAAAAGAAAACGACAATATTTCGAATTGAATTACGTTCGAAAAAAAACGAACCTCCATTAGCAAGAACCATTTGCATTTGTTTGATTTGTTGATATCGTTTAGCATGATCAGCAACAGTAAACATTTTCTCGGAATAATTCGGATCAGCACCGAGAATGATCAGATACAATGTTTTTCCATAATCGCTTGTTTCAACATTTTCATAGAGCATTTGATTTAATTCATCTTGTGTATAGTGATTTTTCTCGCGAAGAAAATTTCGTTCGAGATATTTCTTTCGAATGTATTCTTCGCGTTCGATATCCGATGATTGATCATTGGGTTTTAAATTTTGATTATCAATCATTTGGTTAACAAATTGATTTCCATAATCATGAAGTAAATCAACGAGATAAGGATCACAAGACGTACTTAATAATGATTGTAAATGAAGGAAATCCGATGTTAAACGTTGATGTATCGAGGCACATTGTTTACAAATCACTAACAACCAAGACATATTTGCAATCGTTGGGTTTTCACTATCACAATCGGCACATTGGCAATTCGATTGATTATCACGAACTTTATCGAGATATTCCGTTGTTAGATCTAAAGAAATCAAATTGTCTGAGTTTCGTTTCGTTTTTTCGTTCTAACCTTCACCCATGGAAGTGTCTTGACTAGTTGACGAACTATGAGAACTGTCGTCGTCATTGATTTTAAAATTTTGCTCATTCTGTATAAAAGAGAGAATGAAAGAGAATTACTTCTTTTCTTTCAATGTCAAATCAATTTACCGATGTGACATAGAACAATCTTGTATCTGCTTGGTTCGATTTCTTCGTTCGAAATACGACCGGTGTTTCGTCAACTGTTTGAGGAATCTGTTGACTACTGTAAATATTCATATTTGATTCTAATAATAAAAGAAAGCGACATTCGAGTAGGAGCCTTTCGCATTTTTATGAATAATTTACCACCGGTAGGCGAAGCAAGAATTCGCTTGGGTTTTTTGCCGATTCGTGCACTTGACGGTGCCACTCGATTCTTGAATATTGAATTCGATAGACGTGGCTCACATGGCAAATTTAAAGACTCATCCATCTAGAATTTGTTATAAAGAAAGAACAAGAAAAAGCAAATTTCTTTTTTTCTTTTTATTAAGTTTGCTGTTTATTATCTAAAAATTCTTTTCGAAGTCGTTGAGCTTCATATGAATGACAATTCATAATACAAACAAGATCTTGCCATCGGTCATCATCACGTTTTTGTCGAAAGTAATTATACGATTGCAAACGTTTCTTTTCTTGATAATTACTTTCTTTCTTGGCAAATTTCATTGTAACTAAACTACCAATCGGTTCAGGTTTAGTTTCTTCACTTTCACTGCCTGATTGTTCGCCATCGCTCGCATTCATATCGTCGTCATTGACATGTTGATTTTCTTTCGTTGGATTTTGTGTTGATGATGTATCAAGATAAGTAAATTGAGGTCGAAGTTGAATCAATGATTTCAACGGACAAAGTATTAACTGACGTGAGCTATTATCAAATAGACCAACAAAGTAACAACTGCCTGCAAACGAAAAACAAACGGAGACAGTTTGATTTCAATCAATAGATTAATCCTCGGCAAACGTTTTTCGTACCGTCAGTTGAATTTGTTGATGCAATCGTTTGTTTATCCATTCGATCACTATTGAAATATGATTTGCCATTTTCAGTATTGTTCGTACTATCAGCAAATTGTTTACCACGAGATGAATAATAATTAGCTGATTGTGTGTCAATTAAAAGGTCTAATTCGACGAGCGAATGTTTTTCTTTAATTCTTGCGTGAGCAAATGAAATTTCATCATATTTTCGATACGAAGGTCGAGTTGGATATTGAAAAACATAGGTTGATTGCGGTGTTCGTCGGATTTGGACATCGATTTCATAGATTAACTCGTCTTCATCGGTCTCCATCGATGAATAGTCACCATTCATGTTCTTTTTTTGTATTTATTTATCTAAAGGTACAAATCAAATGTAATATTTTTCTTTTTTCGTTTCGAAAGTAATATAATAACGATGACGATGAAATATGAATCATTGGCAAGGAAATGTGGCGACAAAATTTTCATTTGAAGAAGAAAAAGAACCATTGGGAAGAAGTTGCCTGACACTCACTCACTCACACGTTGCATTACATTTTTATTTTTGAATATGTTTCAAGATTTACCACGAGAATATGATGTTATTGTCGTTGGAACAGGTTAGGACAAAAATACTAAATTTGATTTTGAAAAAGTAAATCTATTTTGAAAGGTTTGGTCGAGAGTATTCTCGCGGCGGCTTGTTCACGAATTGGTAAATCAGTGTTACATGTTGACACGTAAGCAGTGAATTTGATTTGATTACATTGGTTTTGTATTCGATTTTTTCATAGAAATGAATACTATGGATCCGAATGGAATTCATTTCCATTGACTGGCTTAATTGAATGGACGGAAATGTTGAAAGATGAAGTTGAAAAGCCTAAGATTGAATCACAGGATGAACATGAGCAGATCTTGCAAACAAGTAATCCATTGAAAATCTTTCGAAATGTTCAATTCAAATGGAATATTGAGTAAATAATTTTAATTTACAAAAGAAAATACATCTGATTATTTATTTAATTTAATTAGAGAAACAAATACAGAAGAGAATGAATCCGAAAAAATAACAGTGGAAAAATTGAAAAAACTATCAAGAAGATTTAATATCGATTTAACACCAAAATTGTACTATTCATCAGGTGGTATAATCGATCTTCTCGTTCAATCGAACATTGGCAAATATTGTGAATTCAAACTCGTTTCACGTCTTCTATTCGAACGCAATGGTCAACTCGAACTTGTAGGACGAAAATTGATGATTGTTTTTTTCTCTCAATGAAAATATTTAATTTAGGTTCCAAGTTCACGATCGGATATATTTAATTCCAATGATATCAGTCTTATTGATAAACGTTTTCTAATGAAAACGATTACTAATATGGCATCGATGTCAATCGATGATTTACCAGAGCCAAACGTTCCTTTTATTGATTATCTAAAACAGCAAAAACTAAACGATCATCTTTGTCATTTGATTATCAATTCAATTGCATTAGTAGATTATAATGCAACAACAAAAGAAGTACGCCTGATCGATTGAGAATAGAGTTTTAAATTTTTATTTTATAGGGAATTCGAAAAGCAAAACGATATTTTGAATCCATTGGTCGATATGGTAATTCACCATTTCTACATCAATTGTACGGTTGTGGAGAATTATGTCAATGTTTTTGTCGTTTATCGGCTGTGTTCGGTGGAGTTTATTATCTACGTTTTCCATTAGCTGGTTTAATAATGGATTCATCGGCAAATCAATGTCGAGGAATAGTTGCAACTAGTGGCGAAAGATTTACGGCCAAAGATGCTGTGATTTGTAATAGTGCATTTATAGAATCAGGTGAAACCAATCAGAAGGTTATTCATCGAGTTGTTCTACTAACAGATAAGTCAATAAAAACAAGTGAAAAGGAAGAAGTAGGATAACATTTTGTGTTTGTGTTTTTCAATGGAATTTGTTTGATATAGATTACCTATATTCGGTTAAGTGGTCCAAATGAACCGAGTATTCATGTGATTGAAGCTGGATATGGAGTTGGTTGTACTCCAGAAGGATTTTGTACGTGATAAAGATTCGTTTTTTTTTCGTATTTAAATTCGAAGTAATTGTTTGTTTAGTTCTTGTGTATATATTTCAAGAAAAATCTGAAGATACTCAATCGACGAATAATGAATGGATGATCGAACGATTGCTACAATTGACAGGAGGTTCGATCGAGATGATTTTGTTAATTAAAAATTTATTTGTCTTATAGAAAACTTTACACGAGCGAATATACTCGGACAATTATCGTTCGATCAAATCGATAGCATTTCAACACCAATACCATCAACTGTGAATAAGCTTTTTTATACTCATGGACCTGATGGTTCAATCGATCATGACAGTGCAGTGAATATGGTTTGTATTCAATTCTCAATGTATGTCGACAATTTTCACTTTATATTGTATTGTATTCTAGGCTCGTGATATTTTTCAAAAAATCTATTCGAATGGCGAACAATTTTTAGAACGAGCACCTGATCCAGAAGATATTATCATTGAAGATCCTAGTAATACGACTGAACAAACTTCGACATCTAATGAAGAAAATACGGACAACGAAAAAGATCCTACTTTATAAACTTCATTTTTTTTTAATAATAAATCTATTGATTTCCTAGTCGCGAAAATATTTGAGTGGGTCTTAGCCTAATGGATATATGATGATCGATTCGATGTCTATTAATATATTTTGATGAATTATAAAAATCACACCCTCAGATATTTTTGTGCATATATATATACTCTCAGAATAGCATTTGTACTCAGCAGATTCATAATGACTTCAATGTTAGTTGCTATTATTGTATTATTGACTGTTTCAAGTCAAGTACAAAGTTTAGATCTTTTACGAACGTTGACTAGTTGTGGTAAAAATGAAGTATTCGGTGGTAGTTCAGCATGTGTCGAGACATGTACAACGAAACCTCAAGTTTGTCCTTTAATCTACAAGATTGGATGCGTTTGTGCAGAAGGATATGTTCGTCAATCGGATGCCGAAGGCAGTCCATGCGTTAAACGTGAAGATTGTCAACTATCATCGGGTGATACTCAAACTTGTGGTGAAAACGAAGAATATTCAACATGTGGTACAGCATGTCCTGCAACCTGTGATGATTTACGTTATCCTCTGCCTAAACCACCGAAAGCTTGCATTGCTTTATGTCGATCAGGTTGCTTCTGCAAAGCAGGTTATTATCTTTCGGATGCTGGAAAATGTGTTCCACCTGAACAATGTTGTGGAGCCAATGAACGATATACAACATGTGGTTCAGCTTGTGTTGAAACGTGCGATGGCAAACCTGAATTCTGCACAAAACAATGTGTTATCGGTTGTTTCTGTGGCTGTTCGGATTATGTTCGTAAGAGCAATAGTACAGGTAGCGCTTGCATTCATCGTGATGATTGCTCGGCAAAATGTACTGATGATGAATAATGATAATACATTTTTCATTTTAAACTATTTTAATAAAATACTGAACAACAAAGAAAAATAGAATATCTATACATCAGTTTGAGGTTTATTCAATTGATAATGAGTATATTGTTCAATGATTTCGTCTTCTTCTTCTTTTTGATAATTGTAATTGCATGCTTGATCAATTCGACCGAATTCAATCTGTCGTTGGGCATTAATTGTTATGCCAACAAGATTTCTAAAGAAAGAAAGAAAGAAAGAAAACAGTTAGAAAAATGAAAATAATTTTTTCTCTGTTGTTGAAAATTTACTCGATCATTTTAATTCGAAGAATTTCACGAAAATCAATTTGTAATGTTTCCGATTCAGCTTTAGCAGTTATTAAAAATTCACTGATGGCAATTAAACACGAAAGTATAACGCCAAATAGAAAGATATAAAAAAGTCCGGTAACACTCGAGAGACTTAATTCACTGAAACGTTTGTCTTTATTCGATTGTGAACATTCAGAATTTTCATACCTTTGTCAAACAAAAGATTAGAAAAAAAACTATTAAATAATCAAATAACTTACCACCAACGTTGTTTAATCTTATCTAAAAATCCTGATTCACGAAGATTTGTTACAATGATATTAACTGCTTCGCTAAGATCTGAACCTAATCCTGTTGCTATACCGTAACCTTTCGAGTCAAGATCTGAACCAACTTTCATCGTATCACATGGTAAATGCTCGTTGACATATTCATTTTTTGTTGATCTTAAAATTTCATATGACACAAAAAACAAGATAATAAAATTATGATTCCTACTCGATGAAAAACGCATATTTTCCTTTTGAATTTCGAACTTTGGCTACACCTTCATCATTGGTCGAGACAAATATTTCCGTTGAACTTTTCTGCATAACCGACCACATATATTGAAAAACTTCAACATTTGATTTTTCGAAAAATGCTGCTGTCGTTCCATTTCGTAGTGAACCATATTTAATCTCTTGTTGTTTAGCTTCAAACAGAGAAACAAATCTTGAAAATAATTTCATTCTTTTTTGTTTTATTTACCGAGATCTTCGACACTTTCAATTGGCGTAACTAATTTCTCGACGGTTAAAAACGCGACTAGATTAGCTGTGTATGACGATATAAAAATCAATGAAAAATACCACCATGATGTCGCTGCCACACGACCTGAAAATGATTTCGGAACGAGATTAATCGATTGGCGCATGAACGAAGCAAACGAAAAGAACAATGCATTCGAAATGCCAAATAGATGTACGTCGTTCTTTTTCAATTCTTCTCTATGTTGTTTTTTCGATTTGAGTTTCTCATTCAATGATATTGGCAAATTTTGTCGAGATCGATAATTAGAATGATTTCGACGATGCAGTAAAATTTTCGATGATGATGAATTGAGAGCTACGTCAGATGCATGGATCGATTCATTGGAATCACGTTGTGATGTACGAATTTCACTTCGACGTCGATCATTGACACTTTTCGGATAGCCATGATGACGATACGATGGTCGTCGAACAATTCGTCGACGCCAACCGGAATTAACGACTCGTGATGTAAGAAATAGAATTACACTAACAGCAAAATAAGCTAGAGATAAACATAACCAAATTTCCATTGAAACAGGATTCATAAATGAGAATACACCTGGTTTTTGCGCATCGGGCTTTCGAATCTGTATTCAAGAAACAAAAAAAACATAAATAAATTCGAATTGAATTCAAATATCAAATTCTTACCATTATAGAAATGCCTAAATTCATAAATGGTTTACTAAAATCAACGACTTCCATTCGTATTTGACTGATAGTCAATGGTGCAATAGCCATGTCAGCTTTTCGAGAAACGATTTCTCCAACCATACCATTCCAAACGCCAGTTGTTGCATTTTTACTTCCGAAACCTCCATCGGCAACAATACGAAATTTACATGTTATATTCAATCTTGTACAAACTTCAGCAGCTAAATCAACACAAAAACCTTCTAATTGCTCGAAATCAAATATATGACCACGTAATTCCTTTAAATCCGCTGTTGATTGACTGTATTTCGTATGTAAAGATGTTCGTTTACGTAGCATAACAAATGGTTCATCAAAAACTGTTGTTATATAATAAATTCTTGTTGGTGTTATCTTCTGCATTTGTCGTTGATCTTTAGTTTTATCAATATCACATCGTTGATATTCATCTTGATTATATGAATATCGTCCAATAAGTTCGATTTTATTTCGATGTCGATTGACATTTAAATCTCTAATTGTATAAACACTCATATCAGTTAAATTTGAGTCTATAATATGTTTATCATTTGTTGATGATTTTAAACGTAATGTTTTACAATCGATTAAGTCCGATGTAAGAAGATTGATAACTAAATTTAATGAATCATACAATTGACGAGAATAGACTTGATAGGATGATGATAATTGAGATTGAAAAAATGAATAGGAAAAATATTCGGTTCGATTTTGAGATTTCATATCACATGAATTCCAATTTGTATTGACTTCGTTCGATACGAATGATGATTGTTCATTGAAAGTTGATTTTGTTGAATTATGTGAATTTAATTGGTCATTATCCGTACGAAATAATAATGTTGATCGATAGTATAAATGACTGTGTTTTGGTTTTGGTGGGGTTTTGTCTTTTGATGGAGAAGTTTTCTGTTTTTCTAATCGACAAATACGTTGTTGATAATCGAAATAAACTACACGACCGGTAAAATTCGAATCTTTTGTCCATAAACAAACATCAAATGTTGACAAAATGATATAATAGTACAAATCACTCGTCAAACCTAGAACACAATATAGACATAATACATGTTTTCAGCTATGTTTTCAATACGCACCCATATGAGAAATTTTATCGAAGATTTTTGCATAATCATGATAAGAATCCAGATCGAGTATGATATATTTTGGTGGTTGATCTTTATTACTTGAATGTATTTCAATACTATAGAGCAGTGAATATACATCTTGTTGTCGTATAGTTCGTATATCTAATGAAAAATTAATAAAATATTCGTCATCATTCATAATTTTCAATAGTTCATATAGACGATGTGTTGATTCTTCGTCATCGTAGATATATAGAGCTTTTTGAATATGATAATATTTTAAATAATTGATTAGCACAAGAAGAATATCAGGTACTACTGAATGTTGTCGACTCAGTGACCTATAAATGGTAATACAATATGAAATTTGAAATTTTTTATCTATTTAACATACGCTGTCAACTGAGTTTCATAAGAATTAACATTGATGAATGGTATTTGATATATTTGACAAAAATCTTGAATTAATTTGCTTGACAATGTTGTTGTACGTGCAATGTAAATATGTATTTGATTTTTACGTACTTCAAGTTCATCAGCAAGATCAACGAGTGAACTTGATGAATTCATCCATTGCAATTGTAACATAAGACCACGTCGGTGACAAATCGTTACATTTGACATAGCTATGTTAAGTATTCCTTTGGGATAATCATTGTCATCAACAATTCCAATATAAACTGTTGATTGAGAATGTGTGCAAAAGATAATTGTCAAAATAAGTAAAAAATGTTGATGAAAAAAAGTCATCTTGTTTAGTAATGATCACAACATCGAATGAGCTCGTTTTTTTTCTTTTTCTTTGCTCTTTTTTTCCTCTCTCTCTCACATCGTCTTTTCTCTATTCTTTTCCTAGATCGATGAGAATAAATTAGATTAGATTTTCTATTCATCTGTTCGCACTTGCTCTGCATGATGATCCAATGTTAAGATAGCAGAAAAAAATTTTCTTTACGAATGAACGAAAAAGAATTACTAAATAGATAGATGGATGAAATCTAATCAGTTTAGTTCTGATCAGTGAAACTAACCAATTTTACTTATCAGATTGCCTTTCGATGAAATATAAAAATAGTTACGCATATATTTTTTTTCCTTTTTTTTTCCAAATACATGTGTATGATGATTACTAAAAAGAAAGTATTCACACGAGAGAATCTCCATGATCGACTGAACAGACAAAAGAAAAACATCAATAACTACAACCGGAAACGACATACTCCAAACGAAGAACTTCCGTTTGACAAGCTCAAGAGAAAAAAAGAGAAAAGAAAAAGAAAAGATCATTACAAGTGAATGTCACATTGTACAAATGGAATTATCTAAGGACAAAAAACGAAAGAAAAAAAAAAACAAAGTTTATATCCCAACAAAAATAAAATAAAATAAAATTGACTTGTTGTTTTGCACCCGATCGATTGTGATCATTTCTTAGTTTTTATCAAATCAATAAAAACAAAAGAGCATGGAGTAATTTTCTTCTTCTTCTATTGATATATAATCTACTGATATTTCTCTAGGGATGAATATCTTCCAAGTCAACCAACATCACGTTTAAGCACCTATTCGAATAAACAATATTTTGACTTCTACGATACACATCATTCGGTTTTCTCGAAGAACAGTTACTATCATGATATGCAAAATATTCATCCATGGGAACGTCGACCCTGTTCACGATCATCGGGAATAGCACTTTCTACTCTACGTGCAACATCATGTTCACCACGTATCGATGATTTAGCAAAACCGAAAATCAAACGTGAACATTGTATTCGACAAGGTTCTTGTTTTTTCTTAGAAATACATAAATCAAATAGAATAATTTGTTTTTTTTGTTGTTGTAGAATTCTTTGATAATTTTAAAAATTATAGTTATAGTGGTGTATCACAAGCTGCACTTACAGCTCAATGTTCCGATCGTGTATTAGCACTTTCTCAACCCAAACGAATGCCAAATGGATATCTCGAAGCATACGTTCTTCCGAGATTAGTGCCTAGACGAGCTCTAACTGCGAAAATCTCGAATCATGTCAATGATTTAGCTAAACCACGTCGAACAACGATTCTATTAAATAGAGCTTGGAATACCAAACAGAAATAAAAAAGAAACGCTTTTTATTACGATTAAATCGAGAAGAAAAATCTTTTCATTCTCTTATTCATCTGTCGAAAAATGTCGAACAATGAAATTCATGTAATACTATTCAAGGTATTACTCTTTTCGAATTATTTTGTACTTTTTTTTTCTTCTTTTATGAATAACATTAATATTTCTATTTGCATTGACAAAGTCGAGCCTTGAATATGTTTGTCAATATTTATTACCATAAGATTTACCTATACGCAGAAAGCAGAGACGAAATGTTTCGATTCGTATTTACATACGAATTTTCTTTTTGATTTTTTGATTGTTCAATCGAAAGAGAAACGTACAAATATCAATGACAGTGTTTGCTAAGTGAAGAAAAAAAGAATTTTCTCTCTTCTCCCGTTTTTTTTTCTATAATCAACAGAAAGAAAGCGTTGGTATGACAATGAAAACTTGACGTTGAGGAGAAAAAAAAAGAGAACAAGGGTGAGGGTGTGGATGCCAATTACATATTCGATTTCTTCTCTATATCGTACTTTTAGATGAGTTCGAAAACGAAAGATCACGCTGCTGATGTTCCGACATTGTCTGAAAGTGTTCATCGACAACCAACGATGGGCATATTCGGTGCGATTAATCTTCTTTTAGCTTGTATTATTGGTGCCGGTATATTCATCAGTGCGAAAGCTGTCCTAGAATTTTCAGGTTCATATGGTTTATCGATTGTTGTTTGGATTAGTTGTTGTGTACTTTGTATTTTGGTAAGAATCGAATGATTGAATATTGAAATTTGAAATCAATCGATTGTTTATTTCAGGGAGGTCTATGTTATTCGGAATTAGGTTGTTGTTATGTTTCATCAGGTGGTGATTATACATATTTTCGAATAGCATATGGAGATTTCTGGGGCTTTCTTCGTGTTTGGACAGAAGTTGTTCTTTCACGACCGATGATTATTGTTTTAAGTATTTTAACAGCAGCTAATTATCTTGTCTATTGGTTCTATCCAACTTGTCCAACACCGGATTTATTGATGAAATTACTTTCAACATTTTTAATCTTAATTGTCGGATTTATTAATCTCGTGTCTGCTGTATGGACAGATCGATTACATCAAGTTTGTAATTATTTCAAAATTGGTAATGAAATTGAATAAAATAAAAAAAAAACAAGAAAAGAATCTATTTGTAGCTTCGTTATTGATTATTATCGACGCTGGTATCTATCGAACATGTCTTGGCCGAGTCGAGAATTTCTCGGAACCATTTGTTGGTTCGACATATTCAGGAGTACCGAGTGCACTCTATGCTGGTCTGTTTTCCTATGCTGGATGGTAAAATGAATTTGACAAAAAAATATTTTAAATTTGTTTTTTCTTGTAAATGAAGGAATTATTTGAATAACAATGTGGATGATTTAAAAGATCCTAAACATGTTCTACCACGTTCAATCATCGTTTCATTAATAGCATCAGGAATCATCTATGTTCTCACATTTAGTTCCTATTTTACAGCTCTACCACCCTATGACATAATCCTATCTGATGCAACAGCTGTTAGTTTTGTTGAACGAGTTTTTTCACCATTACTATATATCATACCTGTTGGTGTAACAATGTCTTGTATTGGTGGTGCATCAGGAAATATTTTCACTGTTGTACAAATGTTTGATGTTGCTGGTCGAGATGGTCTTATGCCTCATATATTTTCAATGAGACATTATAAATCGAATGTTCCATCGATTGCCATTCTATTCGAAATTATTATTAGTTTTATTTTTCTGTTTTTCATGCGAAATATTGGCAAATTAATAATTTGTGTTGGAATGATAAACTGGATTTGTATGTCATATTGATCTTTTTCAATATTTTGACCCATTTTCTCTCTCTCGTCTTAGGTATTCTCATGAGTGCTGTTAGTTTAATTGTTCTACGATACAGACATCCGAATCGCGAACGACCAATAAGAATACCAATAGCTATTCCAATACTATTTATCATTATTTTATCGATATTGATTATAGCAAGTGCGATCACTGATATTGAGAATATCGGAACATCTCTTATACTTCTCAGTACTGCCATACCGGCGTACGTTTTCGGTGTGATGTGGAAAAATAAACCAGCAAGTTTCAATCGTCAATACAATTCATTTGCATTGCTTCTACAGAAATTATTTCATGTTATACATGACGAACATAAAGATTGAGCTGTGTATGTGAGAGAGTTTTGCCTCTGATTTGAATAAACGAAAATGAAAAATCATACTGCCATCTAGTTTAAACTTTCGAGGGATGATTACCAAGGAGATGCACACATACATATATATCAATTAGAAGAATGAAGGAGAGCGAGAGAGAGAGGGTTTCTTTTCTTTTTTTTTTCTTAGCCCTTGAAATGTTTATGATGGATGTTCTTTTATGTTTTTAATAGAATTTTTCATTCTCATTTTTTCTGTCTTCTCTACTCATGACGACGGCAAGTGGTTATGATACAATGCGAAGTGGCAAAACAATTCTTTTCTATGTCAATCGAGATGGACTACCGTTGTCAGAACGTTGCAATGAACGTATGTGGACATTTTGTCAAGAACAATATCCCGAAAGTAAACAGCAACAACAAATGATATTCAATAAATAAAAACGACCTTGTTTTTAGAAGCAAATGATATTGAAAAACTTCGTAATCAAACAAATAACTACGCAGCTGTATCATATGTTGAACCACCCTATCAAATCGCGTGTAATCCTCGTTTGAAAGTCCATGAAAAACTACAAATCATTCAGAATTATATTCAAAAATTAGAATATAATTATACTGGTATGCAATTTTTCGATTTGAATGCTAATCGACCGGTATGTGGATTGATGGATACCGCGAGACATATGTAATATTTGAAACTAAAACATTTCGATTTTAATTTCGATGACAATTATTTTAGAATGACAGAATCATTGCCAATCAAATGTTTCGAAGCATTTTTAATTGCTCTTTATCTCACAACTGGCATAATCGGTCTCGATCGATTTAATATTTCATTTAAAACACGATTTAAATCGACAGTCTATCGTCATGTGATACTTGGTGTTAAATACGGACAATCATTTGGCTCATTGGGTCTTAGTCGTCGATGTGACTTAGCTTACAAACCGTTAAATGACAAATACGATCGTTTATCAATGTTAATCAATGATTTTGTCAATGCCTATGAAAATTATGGTCATAAAATTCTACGTATTCGAATTGGTTTACCAATTATTCATGATTTAAAATCCTTTTTAACTATTAATTGGTCAACTTTAGTTATTCACCCGAATAAAACTGATCGAAGTGAATACGATCGTGATTTAGATAAAATAGTTCGTATTTGGAGAGAATTAGATGTACATATGACATATCGAACTGTTGTACCATTAGCATCTATTATACAACCGACCGGACAACTGATAACAGCAGCATCAATAACGAGAAAATCTGATCAATCTCAACGATCAACGACGAAAACAACCCAAGATACTGATCAATCGAATTCCTATGTAATTCGTGTTTGAAATATTTTATTGTTATGATTATTATTGTTGTTTTTTGAAAAAAAAATAAACAAGTTTGTTATTTATCTTCGTTGTTGTCTGTTAATGATTCTTGGTCGAAGGCTAAGTAGAAAATAAATATGTAGGTTAGTCGGAGAGAGAGACCAAGAGAGAAAAAAGTCAAAGTCATTAACATACTTTCCTGGTATTGACGATAACGTCTTATACAGACTCTGACGATAGCAAAGAAAACAACAACTATCAATATAATAATAATTCCAACTTGAAGAATTTCCCAAAGATTAATTTTCGAAGAAAATTCTGATAATTTTGATTTTCGACTGCAGCAATATTGAGAATTTTCTGTTCCACAACAAAATTTCGAGTTTAATGCAAAACCAACAAGAGGACAACGAAATTCGCCATAAATTTTTCCACTGAAATTTCGATAATTTCGACATGTATCTCCAACTGAACGCAATAATAACAAAAAACTAAAGCTTCTTTTTTTAAAATAAATGCTCACTTCCATATCCTCTTCGCGAATGATTTTTATGAAAAGATACGGCCATTATTTTCAAACTTGAACTTTCATCGAAATCAAGACCATTTGACCTGCCTGGTATAAATACTGGCAGTCTATCAATAGATATGAATTCGAAAGAAAAGTATCTCAAGATCGATTTACCTGTGTCTATGGGATGATAGTTTTTTTTTGAGAAATTTTTTCCCTGTTCTACCAAATTTTGGTGCTCCATCAATTTCAACTAAACTCTAGATTTTATAGAAAGAAAATATTTACATTTTGGATTTCTTCCTTACTTAATAGAACTAAAAGTAAATAGACTAGTTTCCAACAAGTATTTTTTTGCATTTTAATTTACATCGAATGATTCAACTATATCGACGTTCTTTTTTCTCTTGATACATGATAACACGTACGAAAATTAATCATAGGAAACCGAATTTTTCTTGTTTAAAATAAATGCTTCAGATATTTTATTGAATAAAAGAAAGAAAGAAAGAACAACAAAAAAAAATACATTTACATCAATACACAATAAGCACGTTTAGCATATACAAAGATTATAGTTGCCAGCATTTGAATTATTCTCGGATTAATAAGGAGATTGCTGAGGCGGATACGGCATTTGATTTGGCGGCGCATAGGGATTGAAATTCTGTTGTGGATATGAACCAGGTGGTGGCGGATAACCAGCAGCAGGCGGAGCTGGTTGATAGAATGGCGCTGGTCGAAATTGATCATTGAATGGTGGTTCTGTTGGAACCATCATTGCGTCTTCTGAACAAAGAATTAAGAAACGATTTAAAGAGAAGAAAAAAAACAAAGAACTCGAACGAACTTTGTCTTCGACGACTACGAACAGCAGCAAAAATAATAATAATTAAAAGAATTGCAATGACTAAAACAATCCATCCGAAATAGGATGCATTCCGAGCAAATCTACAAAAATATAAATTAAAAAGGTTCTTTTTTCTCTATGAAAAAGAAAGATTTTCTACCGGTTTTGTTCTCGTATACAACAGAATTGCTGTCCATAACTACCACAACAATATCTTGCTTCATATGGAAATCCATTTAATGGACAACGAAATGATCCAAAGGCAGTTCCATTGAAATCTTCATTATTCACACATGTTTCTCCATCTAAAAATTAAACAAAACAACTTAATCAATTCGTAATTATTTAATTAAGTTTTACATCCGTAACCCGGCTCATAATAGCCAGGTCGATAACCACCATGTCCGGACATAGACCTCATCAATGAATACGCCATGACACCACCAGCTGCACCAGCTGCAAAACTCATTGCATTCTTTTTGAAACTACTTCCACCACGACTATTAATAAAAAAAAAGTTTAATAAACCGATTTTAGATAGGAAGATTTTATGTGCTTACGGTTTAGCCATTGAACCTCCATAGTTACCGCCTCGATTATAACCCGATGATCCACCAAAACTTGTTCCTCGTGAACCTCCACTTTTGAATCCTCCGCCTCGTCCTCCACCGAAACCTTTACCTTCGATTGTTAGTAAAAATCCCCCTGAAATTAAATATTGAATTCTTTTTATTTGTTTCAATAAATACTTCACTTACATAAAACAATAGAAATAAAAAATAGAACTCTATTCATTCTCTTTATAGATCTAAAATTATCGAAAAGAAAAAATAGTTTTTATTATAATCAAATGTTTGTCGATATTTAACTAAGCTTTGCATCTTAAACAATGTTGACAATAAACAAAACACAAAGCAATACGACTACAAACAGAGATAATGTCAATAATATAACTCCAATTGCGCGATTACCACTAGAAAATTAAACTAGTTGTTGTGATTTTTTTTCGGGGAAAAACTATATTCACAATATATTCATTGGAATATCATGTTAGCTAACATTAGCTTCTCATAGAATTGTTTAGGATTCGCTAGCTGACGTCAACAAAAATAAGAGGAAGAAAAAAACAGAATTTTTTAGCGGCGGCATACGACCGACTGATGAGCACGGCATCTATTTTCTCACTGAGACATGCAACCAACGAAGGAATGAAGGAAAGAAAGAAAAAAAAAGAATAACGGCAAAAGACTCGAAGCTATTTCGAGAGAAAAAGAAAGAAAAAAGAAACCATGCATGGAATAGAACTAAGTACCTTTCCCAGAAAGAACATCAATACTGAGGACGAAATGAGACACAAAAAGAACGATGCGCCGATGAATATATCGACGATAGAGGGCAACGAAATTCATTTGAATACGTAATTTGAATAGTTTTGATGATTAATACGGATACACCTGCACATCAAGATAGCTTTTCTTGTTTTTCTCGTAAATAACTCTTACGACGTATGAATACGTCTGGATTTTCGTCGTCCACCTGGTCGATAATCGACATCAATCATTGTCACTTTAAAACAAAAGAAGAACTGTGTAGACAACAAATATAACCAAATACTAGTATTACGATTCAATTCATCGAAATAGACATACTTGTCTGGAACAGCAAGTAATTTGTCTACAATATTGCACGATCATTGAAATAAAAACAGAAAAATGTGTACAAATGCATTAGATAGAAGACGATTCAATGCATTCATCAAATTGCGTATATACGTCTCTTTGGTCTAGTGAATTCGGTATCTACCTGGAAATATGCGCACAAATTTTACATATTGACTATTTGTATGCGTCTAATTTTTGAGATTCATTCAAAAAGTTGATCTGTAAAAAGAGAAATTATAAAATTAATCATTGATGTATTTAGTATGACAGAAAAGATAAAAGAAAATAATCTTTCTTCAATATTTCATTGATTTTCTATGAACAGATAAAATGCGTAATTTAAATTAAAAGTATTTATCAACACATCTATCTGAATGTTAACTTTCAAAAATATTTTGTTCTGCCTATTTAGCTTCGCATATTCTGGAGGATTGATTGATATATCTCTGTTATGCTTCACTGAGTCGAGACTCTAAAATTTGTCCGCAAATAAATAAATACTCTTGACGATTCAGTGTTTCGATAACATTTGTTTTTAATTAATATTCTAAAATCAATGGCAAGGCAATCTGATGGGCAAGAGCAAATGCAAAGAAAATTCAATATGAATATCTGGTATGCTTCAATATTATATTAGTGATGGTTTCGAGTATTATTCTCTTGTAGGATATATGGATGTTGGTGTCTGGCTATCATTGCATTGATTTCTATTCTGGTAGTTATTATTTTATCGCTCATTCCTGTTTTTCTATCTGAATCTAACTCGGCTACAATTTCGCTTACTGATGGTAATTAAAATTCATACTTTATAATAAAAGAAATTTTCTAACTTTAGATGATTCAATTGTAAACGGAAGAATCTCACTTATAATCCCAAGTGCTAGATCTACTGACGGATCTGCTACATTTGATAACTACGATTTGGTTGAACAACAAGTAATATATACGATATTTTTGACGGATTCATGTTTGCTTTTGGCGTATAGTTCGAATCTATGATTGGAAATATTCCATATGGTACTCTTAAAATCACTGGATCAACTTCGAAAGATATAGCTCAACCAGAAACTCGTCACTATCGTCGAGAGTAAATCACTAGATGTTTTCTTTGCTCATCAATATAATCCGATATGCATATTTCTTTTATTAGCATTAAATGTAATTCTGGCACATATTCTTCTGGTATTGAACGACGATTCGAAATTCGTTTGCATTATCCTAAAATATATATTTGTCGACAAAAAGCATGTGCTCAAAAATTCTTTGAATCGGTTTCAGCGAAATTGTTGGCAAAAAGTCCAATTCAACTAAAAGCTGATGATGGACGTATAATAACATTTTTTATATGTACTATTGAGTTCTATTCTAGTAAGTAAACTATCATTTTACTCAGATTCATAACATTTCTTTAGATGGCCAACAATCTACTACTACGACAACCGCTGCCCAAAGTCTATTGATTACTTCCAATATGATTTCTGCGAATTCAACATCAACGCCTGGACAAACACAAAGCAATACTATCTTAGATAGTAGTGGTCCTCAACACCCTTCTGCATCTACTAATACCAATTCAGATAGCACTACTTTATCAGACACAACCGGTTTTGGCTCAACAAGCTATACAAATGAAGGAGGACTTATTACATCTCTGAAAACCAGTGCCGATCATTCCTTATTAGCAGGTCACACTGATGTACATGGTATGACGTCAACAACCAATATTGATTCAACCAATATCAATCAAGATGATTATCTATCTACAAGTAACGGCCCAGGTAATTCAACCGTGACAGGTAATGATAACGAAAATAGCGTGACGTCAATTACTAATATTCTTGATATCACTTCGACCTCTGCAAGCATTGATTTAAGCAACACTGTGCCAACAATCAAAAGTAGTGAAAGTATTGTAACATCAACAGGTCATACTGACCAAAGTGAAACTATAAATAGTAATACCGCCAAAAATCATGTAACATCAGCCAGTAATCTTGAGTATACTGATTCGACATCCGATAATGTTGATTCAAGTAATATGATATCAAGAAGCACCGATGAACAAACTGTTCCTACGTCGAGCAATGAAAGCAGCTCCTCTTCTACTGATTTCAATCTGGTTAGCTCGTCTTCAGCAACTCTTACTGATAGCAGTAATTCTACATCTAGCAATTTGAATTCAACTAATTCTGAATCAACAAGTCATCCAAATTCTAGTAATTATGTATCAATCATCGGTATTGATGAAACAGATCATACATCAGAAGGCAGTTCAATTTCAGAGCAGTCTACATCAGTAAACCTTAATCAAGGAGATTCGACAATGACTCAGCACACAACGGAGCTCATTGAAGATAAAGCTAGTACAGCACTATCGTCTAACAATGGTGAATTAATCATAACCCAATCGTCAGCTACTGATGATACTGGTGTTACGACACAGCCAAGTAATACTGATAAGGATATAACAACATTCTCAACTGACAGTGATGGTGTTGTTGCCACTGACTCAACTGGTCGTAATGATGCGGTTGCAACAGGGTCATCTGATGGTGACGGTTTTGTTACGACGGAATCATCTGACGGTAATGATGTTGTTACCAATGACTCAACGGATGGTGATGGTGTTGTTACGATGGAATCATCTGACGGTAATGATGTTGTTACCAATGACTCAACGGATGGTAATGATGCCATTACAATTGGATCATCCGATGGTGATGATAGTGTTGTTACGACGGAATCATCTGACGG
>Ga0209930_1001276_pt1 | contig 41995 bp, 45 predicted proteins | sample ThiBiot_500_biof_2_FD_183948 | JGI IMG/M metagenome (GOLD analysis project Ga0209930, IMG submission 183948) | Wastewater bioreactor microbial communities from Cape Town, South Africa - Thiocy_cont_500_biof (SPAdes) | ecosystem: Engineered > Bioreactor > Thiocyanate-remediating >...
CAAAGCAAAAACACCATCAATTTTCTTATTTATCTTGCAAAATTATATCATCTGACAAAGTGCTGCTCTATTCACAATAAATCTCTGCTCTCACAATTTTCAACTTAACAATACTGCTATCACTATCTGGTTTATTTAAAAACAAAAAAATTTTATTCCCACAGAAAATAACACAGTTTATTATAACTCGATATCTAAACCAGTTCTGATTTTCATCATACTATCGAGATGGTTCTTGTTTTCATCTCCTATAGAGTTACCATGAAGGTAGAGTTGTGTAAGTGTCTATGGAGAGATAGAGTAATAATGTCCGATGTAAATGAAACAGTAGCTGTAAAGTTACTGTATTCTGTTGTAATGCTTTGGCAAGATGTTGAGCACCTTCATCTCCTATAGAGTTACACGAAAGCCCGAGTTGTGTAAGTGTCTATGGAGAGATAGAGTAGTGATGTCTGATATAAATGAAAGAATAGCTGTGATGTTACTGTATTCTGTTGTAATGCTTCGGCAAGATGTTGAGCACCTTCATCTCCAATAGAGTTATACGAAAGCCCGAGTTGTGTAAGTGTCTATGGAGAGATAGAGTAGTGATGTCTGATATAAATGAAAGAATAGCTGTGATGTTACTGTATTCTGCTGTAATGCTTCAGCAAGATGTTGAGCACCTTCAGCTCCTATAGAGTTAATCGAAAGCCCGAGTTGTGTAAGTGTCTATGGAGAGATAGAGTAGTAATGTTTGATATAAATGAAACAGTAGCTGTAAAGTTACTGTATTCTGCTGTAATGCTTCAGCAAGATGTTGAGCACCTTCAGCTCCTATAGAGTTAATCGAAAGCTCGAGTTGTGTAAGTGTCTATGGAGAGATCGAGTAGTGATGTCTGATATAAATGAAAGAATAGCTGTAAAGTTACTGTATTCTGTTGTAATGCTTCGGCAAGATATCGAACACCTTCATCTCCTATAGAGTTACTCCAAAGGTTGAGTTCTGTAAGTGTCTATGGAGAGATGGAGTAGTAATGTTTGATATAAATGAAAGAATAGCTGTGATGTTACTGTATTCTGTTGTAATGCTTGAGCAAGATATCGAACACCTTCAACTCGAATCGAGTTACCTCGAAGCTCGAGTTGTGTAAGTGTCTATGGAGAGATAGAGTAATAATGTCTGATATAAATGAAAAAATAGCTGTGATGTTACTGTATTCTGTTGTAATGCTTCGGCAAGATATCGAGCACCTTCAGCTCCTATAGAGTTAAACGAAAGCTCGAGTTGTGTAAGTATCTATGGAGAGACACAGTAGTGATGTCTGATATAAATGAAAGAATAGCTGTGATGTTACTATATTCTGTTGTAATGCTTGTGCAAGATATCGAGCACCTTCAGCTCCTATAGAGTTACTCCAAAGGTTGAGTTCTGTAAGTGTCTATGGAGAGATGGAGTAGTAATGTTTGATATAAATGAAAGAATAGCTGTGATGTTACTGTATTCTGTTGTAATGCTTGAGCAAGATATCGAACACCTTCAACTCGAATCGAGTTATCCCGAAGGTTGAGTTGTGTAAGTGTCTATGAAGAGATAGAGTAGTGATGTCTGATATAAATGAAAAAATAGCTGTGATGTTACTGTATTCTGTTGTAATGCTTTGGCAAGATGTTGAGCACCTTCAGCTCCTATAGAGTGATCCAAAAGGTTGAGTTGTGTAAGTGTCTATGGAGAAATGCATGTCATGTTTAAGAAAGTTTCCTGCGAAGTTAGTTATTGGTATGAATGCATGGATAGAAAATAATTGATGAAAGTGGAGTGCGGGGATAAAGGGTACCAAATTAATAGTATTTTACACTTACTCGAAATCGGTGGTATGAATTTTGAATTGCATTTAATCGTTGACAAATGTTGCTAGCAGAGATCAATAAATTTTTGTCACTTAAATGGTCGAATATTCTATAGACTATGTCTACTGGTAATGTGTGTAATGATGAAGACATTATTGTGTGATATTGATTTTGGTGAATTTTGATCTGAAAAAATGTTTGTGTGATAAAAGCGAAAACATGAGTATAATAAAAGTTGATTGAACTTCATGAATTTCGAAGCTTTGAAATCTTTATACATTTCTTTGAGATGTTTATGTTGATTCAATGTCATTGGGATAGGGATGTTTTGTGGAATGATGTTAAGTTGTAGCGAATAATTTATGGAGCCAGTTGAATGATTTTGATAGATTTAACGGTGTTTGTTTCTATGTAATTGTTATAATACAAGTAGTACTTTGATATTTGATATTTCACAGAGCTCGGTGACTGTAAAAAGTGGTGTAATAGGTAATAATACTTATATGGATTTATTTGGTGAATTGAATTGAGCTTCTAGGGTTCAACGTTTCGAAATCAGAGGAATAAAAATATTTTTCTGCTGAAATGGAGAAAATAATTTATATTCTGATGATAAAGGACTGCCGAAAGACGCATGTTTGGTAGGTGAGTTAATGAAATGTGAGTGTTATCAGTCACAATGATAAGAGATACTTGTTTCGACAAAAGACAAACGCAAACGGCGTCCTAGCATTGGTCAATATCCGACGAACACTTCTTCTGTTTTGCATCTTGAGTAAAATTTATTAAGATAAAACACGCAGTTAAAGTCAAATTGAAAGAAAATTACTAGACAATACATAAAAAGTTTAAAAGATATCGAATATTGAATGTACAGGAGTTGTATGAACATTCCAGACACCCTGGTCGAAAGAAAAAATCATTATGTACGTATTTAAATGACGTAGAAGTGACTAATCGAGAATGTCTACGAAATGATTCATTTTCATTGAGTATAAAAGCGAACGAGTAAAAATATACGAATTCAGTCAATCAAAACAATTTGAATATACAATGAGTAAGTAATTGTATCGATTTTGGCGAGAGGAAAAAAGATCGAATTTGTTTTTTTTTGAAGGTTTTCTTGTAAGAAAAATCGAAGAAAAAGTCGGTTTAGATTTGAATAAAGATGGTAAAATAGGTGGACCAAATTTAACTGATAAAATCGAAAAAAAAACACATATCGATCTCAATCGTGATGGTCTCGTCGGTGCACATCGACCACCGCCTGGTGGAGGTGTAATCGGTAAAATTGAACGTATGACACATATCGACATCAATAGAGATGGTTATATCGGTGGACGACCTGGTCATCCGATACCACCACATAAAAAACGTTAAATTGTAAATATTATGCATACAAAAAGATTCTTTTTTACTATTCTTCAAATAAAGCTAGAATACAACAAGAATAAAGTTTGTTTTCATTGAATTTATTGATATAGGAAATGGACAAAAAGCAATTAATTTAATTTTTTTAACATTCAATAATATGAGGCCCTTTGATATTATTTTTTTCTTCATTCAAATCGAGTAAATCATCGGAACCAGTAACAATCAAACGATAGGTATGTCCCAATAGATATTGATAGGATGCTTGCATGTTGACATCAATTCGAAATGAACCATTGACATTGTCATTCATTAAACCCAATTGAATAAAATTAATATAAGTCGTTGAATTACTTGACGCAATCGTTTCCTTGGAATTTTCATTGGAGAAAAGAGTGATACTATAATAATCGAGACTGAGTTCTGGCACGAGAACGACCGTAACAAATTGATTTGGTTTACAATTGAAATAATAACTATCAGTTTCATTACTTTCATAAATTTCACCAAGGATCATAAATGAACAATCCAGTTCTTCATCAACAACATCTGGCTCATTAAGAACTTCGACTAAATCAAATCTACGTGTTTGACTTGTTGCCCATCGAACAGGAATTCGATGGCGACCATGCAAGTTCACCGTATTATAAGGACCAGTTGGTCCGAGTGGACCAAGTGGGCCTAATGCACCAAGTGGACCTAATGGACCTAGGACACCCCACAATCCTAATCCTTGCAAATGTTTAGCAAAATCATTGATAGACGGAAGTTTCGAATGATAGGAATCGGATGACAATGGACCTGCTGATGAGAGAGGATTATTTGAAAGTCCGAATAACATATTCGAATTTTTCCAATCGATTATTTTTGTAATTTTTGATTTCCAATTGGTCGGATTCCACAGAGCTTTTCCAATTGGACCAAGTTTTCCAAGTGGACCATAAGCACTAACAATTTCAAATAACTCTCTCGAATCACAGATCAAATTTAATGATGATTACCTCAACGGACCATTAGAACCTAATGCTGACAATGAGCTTAGATAGAATTCACAAGGCAATCCACCGCAATTTCTCGGCATCGGTTTAACCGAATGTATATCTTGATGCAATGCTTCAAGACTCGATGCTGTCACATATGGACCATAACATGTATTTGTTGTGGATGAAATTTGAATAAAATTAATTGCTAAGATTAATAGGGAAATAGACTTCATTTTTTGGAGATATAAATAGCTATTAGATAGCACATAGGAATACCGAACCAATCGATTAGATCAGCATTTATACTAGTCGATCGATATGAGAATCGAAACATCTGACTAAATATTTATGTTTCATATAGCTAATTGAGGACATTCACCTTGTTTATCTCGCCGACCCATATATTACTAATTCAAAGAATTCATTTCTTTACGATCTGTCAATTAATCGACTTCAAAGCAGCTTATTCAACATGTAAAATATTTGCTGCTAATCCCTTCGCTTACATAATAATGATAATTATTAAATCGGTTTTTTTGGTTGCTGTGGCTGTTGTCATGTTTAATTTTTATTATTACATCGAACTTCACGAAAAGAAAAAGAAACACTGTCATGAGATTTCAATACTGCTCAAATAATCTACTCTAATTACAAAGAAAATGACTACAGTCTAGGAGAAAAAAGAAGACAAACACGAAAGAAAAAACATGAGAATACTTTTGATGAAAAAAGAAAAAGAAAACAAATATACAAATTCTTATTTGTCTTCTTTTGTGAGATTAATATTTATTCGCTGCGTATTGAAAGAGAAACTTTGTTTTGTTGTGTGAGAAGACTTTCTTTTCAAGGATATACATTTGGTATTGTGGCCGTTGAAAAACGTGAATACGAAGTTGTGGAAGGAAATGGAGGCGTAACTGAATCATTGAATACACTTGCATATGTCGTTTTCAGAGAATTAACATAATTTTGCATAGAACGATTGTTATTATTTGATTGTTCGAGTTTATCACGTAATTCACCTAGTTGAGATGTATATCGACGTTCACATTCTTCTTTTTCACGTTTTAATTGAGCTAATTCTTGTCGAAGTCGACTGATTTGTTGTTCATAATCATTGACACGTTGTTGAAATGATCGTTCCTAGATCAAATATTCAAATACAAGACCATACTTTGAAATTCTTTACCTTCGAACCGAAACTATCCTCACGAGTTTTGAGATCGGTTTGTGTTAAATCGACTTGTTTGGTTAATGTTGCTAGTTCATGCGATTTAGCATTGAGACGTGTCTAAATTCAAAAGATAAATATACGAAAAAAAACATGATGAAGGTGAAAGTTACTTGAGCATTTCGTAGAGCTTCTTCTTTGTTATTGAGATTTCGTAAGAGGTTTGCATTGTCTTCTTCCAATGTAAAAATTTGTCTAAAAAAAGAACACGATTGATTTCGAGAGAGAAAAAACGATGCCTACCGTTGAAAAGCTTCGATTTTCTGTTGTAGAACTCGGTAATCATCATCGAATGTATAATGATTATCTTTTATTCGTTCGATGATATGATTTTGTGTACTTGCCTAAAACCGATAAAATCAGTCAATTGAATAAAGCAACGAGAGATGTCGAATTACTTTTGTTGTCAATTCGGAAATGATTGTTGCTTGTTCAGCAAGACGTTTGTCTTGTTCAATAAGACATGTTTGTAGTTCTTGATTTTTCATTTCGGCTTGTCGTAATAATTCTGGTAGAGGTTCGAGTTCTTCGATTCGTTTTTGCAAACGTATTCGCATTTTATCTAATTCAATTTCCGATAAATGAGTTTTACTATTATTAATCGATGATTTCAATGTTTGAGTTTGCAATTGTTCTTTGTATTCGGTTACTAAACGTTCGGCATGTTCGAGTTTCTTTCTCAAACGAGTGATTTCCGAATCAGCACCGATTAATTGTTCAGTTTTTTCGCCGTATAATTTTCGTTCGAGTTCATCGATTTGTCGGTCACGTGCGGTTAATTGAGCTTGTAGTTTTTCAACTGTTAAACCTTTTGTTTTGCCAACAACATTCGGGGATGAATGAGGATACATAGGAGTACGTTTTATTGAACGTTGGATTGTATCACATTGATAACGACTACGTTGAAGATCACGTTCTAAGGACTAAAACAAAATAAAATAAAATTCGAATTTGTTTTTTATTTGTTGTATTTACTCGTAGAACGCATTGAAGTCGATTGATTTCGCCTTCTTTAGCGTATAGTTCTCGTTGAAGATGAGCACGATTATGTTCTAATGATGTTTTCATTGTATCAAAGCCAATAGCATGCGTTCTTACACGTTCAAGTTCGGTTTGCAAAGCAATATTATCATTTTCTCTTTCAAGTAATAAACGTCTTATTTGTTGATTTTCGTTTTGAAGTTCATGCGTTCGTGTCAATAAACTATCGGTATTTTCATTTAAAAGACCGTGTTCAGCTTCTAAATGATATTGATGTCGAAGAAATTCTTTGAGTTTATGATTCGATCGTTCGAATTGTTCGATTAAATATAGTAAATGATTTCGTTGTTGATATAATTGTTCGACTTCAAACGAAACTGGCTGATCGTCCTAGGAGAAACAGAAAAAAAAAGAATTCGAACTGTAATACAACCATACATTATTTAACAAACAAGAATTCATCTTCAAATTGCAACTATGAAACAGAAGCCACATATATTTATAAACCACAGATTGAAAGTAGAGAGCAAAAACGATGAAGAAGAAGACGAAGAAAGAAATTTGTTTTATTCTTTTGCCTCTTCAATTTCATTCATGCCATCAGCATTCGGTCAAGTTTGTCGCTTTCGATCAACATATGACACTCAATTTAATTGTTGCATGAAATCAAAAATCAAGTTTCGAAAGGCGACGAAAAAAAACGAACGAACGAATTGTAAAACATATCAATTCTTTTTAATAAGGTGAAGTTATGTCAATATTGATTTTTTATTAACAAAAAAATAGATCTAATGAGATTTCTGTTTCTTATCTGACTACGAGTTCGTTCAGAAGTCAAAAAACAATGTTAGAAATTCGTTTTTTTGCTCTTTCGGATATTTGAAACTTAGTCAATAGATTCGACTTTGAAACATGAGAGATACATACGAATTTCAGTTTGGTGAGAATATCCTTGACAGCTGATAATTGTTTAGTTATTTGTGCAATATCGGCTTCAGATTCAGACAATGAGATTAATAATTGTTCACGATCAGGATTGAGATGAAGTGGACCTCGTACCGGTGTTGTACTACGTGCACGTCGTCTAGATTAATCAAAAGTGAAACATCAGTGTACAAACGAAGTGATTTTAAAAACTAATTGTTGAGTCTGCTTTTTTTGTTGCTCTTTCATTACTTTTCGATAGTTGGACTTTCGTTGAAAGAAACTTTTGTTGAACGATGAAGACGTGATTCGTCGACACTTGATGAACGAGAATTTCGAATGGTTTGTTGAGCTTGTTCGAGATTGATCAATGTTGAATTGATATCCGCACGAAGTTGGTTTGTTTCATCTTGATTAACTCGATGTCTTGCCTGAATGTAAAAAGAAATAAATTTGCATTAATTAAGACAAAAAAGAAGAGAGAGAGAGAAAGAAGAATTGATTTTTTTTCTCAGATAATTTACTCGTTCTTTAAGCATTCCGACGCCTTCAATTAAACCTTGAATACGTTTTTCATAGGTTTGAATTTCTTCATTAAGTTTTTCATCTTGTTCACAGGAAATTTGCTTGATTAAATCAGTTTTTTGTCGATCAGTATTCAAACTTTCTTCATCATCGACATCGTCGTGAACAAGTGCTTCAAGGACAGGATTTATTTCCAAACGTGCTTTCGAACCCTATACATATAATTCAAAATTTAATAAAATGTAACAAAAGAAAAAAGAAACGAATCGAATTTGTTCACCTGCCAAGCGAATTTCTGTCCTTTTGTTGATCGGCCTGGTGGTGGAACCCTTCAAATACAATCCAATAAAAGCAAAGTTCTTCTTATCGTTTTACCATGGTTCTCGACTCGTTGGTGACGGACTTCGAGATCGAACCGGTTGCACTTGTTTAGTCGGAACAAACTGTTGAGCAGTTCCTTGACAAGATTTCGATCGATTGGTTTTGATTTTATTCGTCACACATGTTCGCATTCGTGTTGGCGGTACTTGTTTAGTAGTTTTTCCTGTTCGGTTATTTGCCGAGGCAGTTTTTCGAACACAGACATTGCCATGGGTTCGATTTTCATGCCAACAATCTTTTTCAACACGTACATCAACAGGTGTGAGAGTTTGCATTCTGAAAGATAAATAAACGAGAGAGATTACTCGAAAGTATGTTTAATAATTTACTTAGCCGTTAAAAGAGCCTCTCAAAAGAAACATGTCAATATATTCAGTTATATAGATTTCACTCGTTCGAAACCATATTCCATTTAATTCTCACTTCATACACCAAGTTATAACCTCTTCAATGATCAAACAAATTCAAAAGAGAGCGCGCAATCAGCGACATCTGATCGAAACTTTAGTTGTTAGCTTTGGGAATAATATGCAATACGATCCTATTTAATCTCAATTAGAGATTACTACAAATTCTCCCTCGAATATTATGTTTCTTTTGATAAAAACAAATCTTTATCTAAGCATGCTGTATATCATTATCGATATCCGTTCAGACTTCTTCAACCATAGAGCAACAATAAATCACATAGAGCTTTTTCTTCCTTTTCATTGCACATAGTACTCGAAGATGGATTGAGAACATTACTGTTTTTGTCAAAAAGAAGAAACAGAGTACAAAAACAGCGGGCGGACACTCATAGAAGAATCTCAATGGATTGCATTTATTTTATTTTGACATACGAGCATAAACATACATGTCCAGATTGGAAATATTTAACAATGTAAAAGCTGCGAGAGAGCGGAGGAGAGAGAACACGAATTACGTGTTCCTGATAAATATCTGTTAATATTATAACAGGTTCGAATCAAAATATGCTGTTTTTTTTTTCTATGTGGATTTATAATTAAATAGGGAATCATAGTAATCAAAAATGAATTAAATCGAATGGTTTTCTTCGCCGTAATCTTTTAGGAGAAATATAGTTTTGATAGTCGAGATCGTTCCTTCTCTCTCTCTGTCTCTTTCGGATGTCATTTTGTAAACATAGTCTCTTCTGTTTGTTATTTCTTCTTCAAGGACAAGATTGCTCTTTACTTTCCATTAACTTCTTTTTGTTCTTATTCTATTTTCATAGATTGCCCGAGATTTTTTTTCTATCGATTGGTGGCCTTTAGTTAGCTTAGTTCGAGTACTACTTTTGCACGACTGTCAATATAGTACTTCGTCTTCAATCGAAGAAGCACAAGACTCGACTTCTCTAGAAATAGAATGTAAAGCTGATGAGAATCAGCTAATTATACTGTTTATCCGTTCAAAAATTGATAAGCTTATCAAACGATAAATATTGTTCTCAAAATTTTAATCTATCCATTAGATGAACTCAGTCTCGTCAAATTCTTCGTCGAAATAAAGATCTAAAAAGTAAGTTAGGCTAATAATAATTCATTCGTCGAATATTTCTTTGAAAACAACATTCTTAAAAGTTACAGCTAGTTCAAGATTTTTCAGACGATTTAATTTTTACAATTAGTTTCATAATTAAAAGAAAGCAAAGTGCTTAACATATTTAGTAAACTAGAAAATCTTAAGATCCATCTATTTGTTGATTTCATTTTTCTCTCTGTAGGTATTTTGATGAAATAATTTAGAATTGTTAAACATTTATGTCAAATCTTGCTTCCAAGAGGTTGATGAGAGAGAGAAAAAAAACTAAAATTCTGTTTTGAATACGAGTGCAATCATCTATGTCGTTTTTCTACTAATGTAAAGTGATTTTTATTCAGTATCATAAAAGTTGAATGAGATTTTCTAATTTGACAAGTTTCTTTTTCTTTAGTTTTGAAAATGAAATATACTTAAAAACATTGCATGATAAAAGTCGACGACGTCAACAGCAGCAAACTTGTTTGAGTCTCTACTAGCATATTCAAGTAAGCAAGAGAAGACAAGGTAGACTGATGTTTTTTTTTCTTTTTCTAAAGATGTGCGAAGGCAGTTTAACCGAGATTATCAAAAAAGAAAAAAATAGAATTGAGCGCCAGACTTTGTTTTTCATTTTCTCGAGAGACGAAACTTCACCAGTTGTCTAAAAGTAACTATGTATAGTCTCGAAAAATTAATTAAAAACTGCGTTGGAAGTAATCATGTCTTATCTGTTCAATATGAGTTAGGTTGAAATTATAAATAATTAATCTATTCAAATCTTAATTAAACTCGAATAAAATTGACACAAAATTTCGAATTTATTACATTCGATTTCATGTTCATTTTGAATAATATTATTGTTATTGTTGTTGTTGTTGTTGCATTTCTTCTTCTTTTCCGACTAAAATTACTTTTTAATATGCGAAGCAATTAAGTTCGGTCGTTTGCCTCTTGATTATCGATTGAAAACCATTCATAGCATGTGCCTCCTTTTCAAACAAAAAGAACAGTATTTCTGATATTACGCATGACGGAAAAGTATTTTGTTAAAAGACGTTTATGAATAAGAAAGAGCAATTCCATCGACATATTATCAGGCAAGAAATAGAGTGAAACAGAAAAGAAATCTTTCCGACACGACGGTTTCTTTTTCTAACGTATGGAATAATAGTACTACATTAAGTTAAAAGATTGATTGAATTCGGCATCCATAGACTCTTATAAAGTGTTCAATCGATAAGAAGAAACAGGCTAAAGATTTTTTCGTTTCCGTTCTTTCTTAACATTGTCGAAGAAAAAGAAAAACGTTAGTTAAGAATCAGCCTCAGGAGAAATATTAGAGTAGAATGGTCTCTTTTAGTCTCATTAATAAAGAAAAGAAAGAAATGAGTAATTAACTTTAAGACATGCTCAAGACTCCATATTTAAGTTTTTTTTTAGACTCGACTAAAAAGAATAACGGAAGGATGTAATCATTATCTAAAGAACACTAGTACTTATTTAATGAGTTACTGTATATGAATTTGGTTTGTGCGCTTTCTGTTCATCCCTAAAGCTTATAGTTTTGATAGATAGGCTTATTTCAAATTTGACAGTTTGTGTTCTTTTTAGTAAACAAAATAGAAAAACAAAAGAAAAGTCCAATAACAATAACACTTTCAATTTGATTGCCTCAACAAAGATTCTATTCGAAAGATTATTCAGTCAGTCATTGACCTGCCAAAATCGATCAAAACAAAACTTTGTTTTCCTTTTCCTTTTCCAGAGGAAAAAGAAACAACAGCAACATCAAGTGCGTAGGTCTCGATAGCTCGAAGAGAGAAGAGACAAGAAAAAGCAGAAGAAGAAGAAGAAGAAGAAGAGAAAAATAGATCTAAGTAGAAGACAAACTGACAAAATAAAAAAACGAGAGAAGGATAAACATCAACTTATTTTCTTATTGAATTTTAGATTAAAAATCTGTTGTTTTTTTTGTGCAAAAATAAAGTATGAGCGCAAATAAATCAACTGTTCTAGTTGATCTTTATTTTCATCATGCATTAACGTATCAATCATTTAAAGAATTATATACATATGAAATGTTAATCTTACTGATCTACGGCATAATTATTATATTTTCATTTTTTACAAATTTTATTGCATTGATTATATTTTCATTTGGTCGTCGATCACGTTCAGAATTATCTCCATTTTTATTTAATCTTTCGATATTTAATATAATTATGACTGTTTATTGTATTCCATTTACAATCACAACAGTTATTTTTCAACGTTGGTTATTTGCACGTGAATTATGTATTGTTCTTGATCTATTTAAAACATTTTCTGTCTCAGGTCTTCTATTAACATTAATTACTATAGCTATCGATCGATATTGTGCAGTTAAATATCCTCTAGCGATGAAAATCTATTCTGTACATAAACGTAATCTTATAGCGTTAATCATTATCTGGGTATTGAGTATATCATTAGCAATACTTTGGTCACCGGCACGTTCATCGCCAATCGATGAACAACGTTTATGGGTTAATTCACGAGCAAAATTAAAAGAATTTTTGGACATCTATGATGCTGATGAGCCTAGTCCACAGGCGAATATCTTAATTGAAAATCTTCAGTTCGAAATTGTGAATACAATACAATGTATACCAAATAAAATTCAACGACCTGTCGAAGTTCGACGATCGATATTGAATTCATTGCAAACATATTTCATTCCATTATTTATTCTTGCTTTCGTCTATTTACGTATAGCTGCTATGCTATGGAGACGTTCGAATGATCGACGACCCGAATCACGTGGAGCTGTGCCTCGACGAAGTTTATGTACGCATGAAAGCATACAATTTAAAAAGAAATTGAAACAAGTAAGAAACCACGCTAATAGCCATTTATTTATTTAGTTGTATTTTTTTGTCGTAAGCTGGTTTATATTTTTGTTGCACAAATCCGGATTAAGTTCAGCCAAGAGGAAAATACTCGATAGCATCTAATCATAAGAGAAAAAAAATAGAATTCACTCGAGCTAACAATGATTAGACAATGAGCAGATGTTTTTCTTTTCTTTTATTAAGAAAAAAAATACGTGTTTATGTTAATAAAAATAGTCTTTTTTTTACTGTAAGGGCTAATTAGTTCTGAAATCTCACACTGAAGATCTGATTAAATTTGATGATGTAAAAAAATAGAACTCAACCGTAGGTTGATGAGAGGAAAAGGAAATGAAATATGACAGGTCAACTTTCAAGAAGATATTTCAATTCTTAGTTTAGATCGAATTAAATTTCTGCTCTGTCATAGGTGTTTAATAATATTATTTCGAATAAAATCAGCAGAACTTCTAGTGCTCTTGTAGTTCACCATAGAATCTATATATATCAATGAATAGCAATTATTTTGCTTAGAATAGATTCAATGATTCATGTAAATTCAATATCAATTTTCGCAAGATCTACTCGAGACGCGTCCAATTCTAAGGAGGAAGGGAAAAAGTCCTCATGATATTCTACTGACTAATTCTTTTTGTTTTTAATATATAAAGAAATTCAACTCGGCTAACTAACTTTTTACTCTTTTAAATCTAGGGTATAAAAACATTGATAGCCGTTGTTGTTCTGCATGCGATACTTTGGCTACCTATGAATGTATTTCAATTATGTTTAAATATTCTTTGTTTTCCTGGTACACAATATCAAAATTTTTGTACAAATGTAACATTAATTAAACTTCTTTATATTGGTTCACATTTTTTAACAGTATCAAATACAGCTATCAATCCAATTGTATACGGTTTTACTAATCATCGTTTTCGTGTACGTGAACAATCGAATAATTGAAATTTATTATTATTTTGCATTTGTTCTTTGTTTTTTTTCAGAGTGATATTAAACATATTCGAGATTATCTTTGTCATTGTAATGGACGTTTATCATTGAGTTTTCTAGCGAGATATAATAGTCGAACAGTTTCGTATGAACTCGAAGATCGTTTACGCGATTCAAAAATGAATCACAATTTAAAAGTGGAAAATCAACGATTATCAACGAAAAAATTAAATACCAAACGTTCCACAGAAAACAAATGAAATCAAATAGAAAATATCTGGCCTCTCTCTCTCTCACTCTCACTCTTGTTTCTCCTTTCTATTCGATGTTGTAGAAAATTATTTTCGTTGAATTTCTCATTATTGCTGTTGTTGTTCTTGTTGCTACTTTATTTTTTTATTATTCATTAGTAAAAACAATCAAAAGGAAATTGCCAAACAAATCACTTCCCCGACGTTTGTCGTGTCCCAATGACCAATAGACGTAGAAATCACACACATTTTTTTTTATTCTTTCATTATTTCGTCATGCATGACTGAAGCATATTTCGCTTCATCGTCATATTCATATATTACTCGGTCGTTTTTTTTACATCGAAAAACATTCGAGAAAAAGAGAGAACATGAGTTATCCGACGGGTATGAGTGCCTCAACAGGCAATCATTATCATAATGTTGCTGCTCAAATGCAAGCTTATCTACATAATGGTGGTAGTGGTGGTGGTAGTAGACAAAATCTTTATTCAGCTCATGGACAAATGAATCAATATCAACAGGCGCCAAGCGTTGCGTATGCATCACGATTCGGAGTAGATCCAGTTATTGCAAATGATGTCGGAGGATTTGCAAGAAAATTCATGAGAAATTTACTAAACTAAAATTCTGATGATTTTTTTCATCTGTTTAAAATTTTCAATTGATCTTTTTTATGACCGAAATAAATCCGTCGATATTAAATGCGAAGATTTTTCTTTCGATAGTTTATTACGTGCAACTATTTCGTTTTCTTTCTTGTTTTTTTTTCGCGTTTGGTTATATCATGAAATTGCTCTGCTTGAAAGAACGTACATGTCAAATGATGATATCATTTAATTACTTGCAAAACAAGTCTTTCCAGATTTCAGAAAAGATTGAATGTAAATAAGATTTAATGAGAAGAAGAAGAAAATAAATTTCAATGGTTTCAATGAGAAACTTTATAAAATCAAAGAGGAATAAATATTCATTTCTTTTATTCGAATAAAATCAATAACAATGACGAACGATGCGAGCAATGGAATATGTACTAAATTACAAGGTGTTTTTCGTGAGAAATTTACTTGGAAAAATTTTCGATATTATTGTTGTCAATCGAGAAAAGATGCTCATCTATTTTGGTTAAGTTATGTTAGTCTTTTGATTATTCTTTTGATTATTTTTCTAATCGCATTTTTACGTCGACCATCTATAACAATCAACTATCTTCATTGGTATAATGATAGTTGTTCAATTGATTCAACAACAAACTCACCAATAATCGAATGTGATCGATCGTTGAATCTATTTTGTAGTTCAATTAATCAACGATGTACCTGTTTGAATAATATGTTTTGGAATGGATCATTTTGTACTTGTCAACAAGGAACATTCTATCAAGATAGTATCTGTCATGAACGTTTAGTTTTTGGTCAAAATTGCAATCCAAAACTCGATCTTTGTATGGAATATTTAACATGTTCAAATTCAACGAATACTTGTGATTGTCCATCGACTTCTTATTATAATCAAACGACATGCAATCCAAAACTATCATTTAATTCAACAGAATCATGCACGTTATCAAGTCAATGTATCAATGGACTTGATTGCAGGTAGACAATGAATACATAGACTATTTTTTAATTGACTTATTAATATTGTTTTAGTTCGAATGTATGCATTTGTCCGTTTTCACAATCATGGAATGGACATAGTTGTGTGAATTCATCAACGCATGGTCAATATTGTCAAACGACTAGTCAATGCGATACATCGGCATTTTTAACATGTAATAATACATATTCTCGTTGTGTATGTAATGTAAATTTCTATTGGGATGGTAAAATTTGTCGAGAACGTTTAAATAACGGTTCAATCTGCAGTGATACTCAACAATGTCGAACAAATCTAATCTGTCGAGATCAATATTGTCAATGTCCATTAAGTAATACACAATACTGGTCAAGTCAAACATTAACATGTCAACCATGTTTTGGTCAAGATTTATTTTTGTACGGTGGTATTTGTTATTATTTTACTGTTCCAAATAATTCAACTCGAGGAACATATTCAGCACTTGTATCGTCCTATTCATTATCAACTATTCAAAATAATTATCAATTCGATTATTTATTCACTCAACACATTCGAGTATATAATTGGACCACGATATTTTTCTCAATTCAAAATCCGATTCGAAATCATTTTCTTTGGTCACCGGATCAAACTGTTATCCCACCGAAATATATGTGCAATGACACAGTAACATCAAATCTAACAGGTTCAACACTATCATTTCGATTAGAAAATAATACTCAATGTCTTCGAGCTTGGCCAAGTACAACCACTGGACAATTAGCTTATCAACTGAATAATTATGTTTATCATACTCGATAGATATTTGTATTAGAAAAAAAATGAATGCGAGAGAATTCGAATTTCTGTGTGTGTGTGTCTATGACAATTTTTTAGTTACTGTTTTATTTGATTTTTCTGCAAGTTGTCTCATAAGGACAAATCGACGTTGATTTTTATCCAAGCGTGTCTGTGATTTGACATTTTCAGGCGAAATTGCTTTAATAAAATCTTTGTCTCGAGTATTTTCATCGAATGATAAGTTCGTTGATGGCACTGGAATATCTTCGGGAAATGTTGGAAAGATAAGATCTTTGTATAAATCATCGGTTCCATCTTCTGTACGAGTTGAGTCAGGAAGCAGTGAATTTAATTTCATACTATCAGTGACGGCACTTTCCATAAGCCAATTTTCGACAGATGGAAATTGTTGACTGAGATCATCGTTTAATGTTTGAACGGGAATTTCAGGGAGTTTTGGAGTTGATTTCGACGCTAGAGAATAAGAAGAAAATGAATAAAATATTGAAATTATTAATTGTTCTTTTACATGAATTAATTGATTTGTCAACCGAAGGAATATTCCATTGTTTATTAGTAATAAAATTTTCAATATCATGAATATAATTTTTGAATTCAGTTTCATATTGTTCTAATAGTAAGTGTTTTTGAGTATCTGTCTGTTTCTCACGTAGAATTTGACATTGTTCGAGAAGATTTTCATGTGTTTTAGTTAATGTTGAGATTTCATTATCAATCGATTGAATATCACTTTGTAATTGAGTTATTTGCTTTCGTAATTCGACATTTTTTGCACGAATTTTTACAGCATGATTCAACAGAGGAGACGTATTAGTTGATGATTGCATCATTAGACTAACTTATATTGTTTTGATTTTATACAGAAGAAGGAGAAGAAAAAAAAAGAAGAATATCATTTATATAATTTTATTGGTTTCATTTCGATAACCAATCACTATTTTTAAGATAAATTCAAATAGAATCAATTACTATGATGTCCTGTTCGTTCGCGTCACGGATGATTTGTTGTTAATTAAAGCAAATAAAATTGGCATGTGATGCAAACATGCATACATTTAAAAGAACGTATTCGAAATTGTGCAGTAGTTTTTTTTTATAATTATTAATCTGTAAAAATGACAACCGGTGGTTATACTGGAATGAATGCGCCTACAATTGGCCATTATCAGGACGTAATTGGAAGATTGAATCAGTATGCACGAGGAGGAAATGTTGCTCAACCACAACCACAACCACAGCCAGCACCTGTATATACTCCACAAGTATATCAAAATGCTGTTCAACCAATGAACTACGCAGCTAATGTGGTTCAACCGATGGTCTATGCATCTCAACCGGTGGCCTATGCTCCTCAACCGATGGCCTATGCTTCTCAACCGATGGGTTACGATCCGAATGTTTATTCACAAGTTATGCCGATGCAAAATATAATTCAGCCAGGAACATTTATGCCATCCATGCCTCCATCTTTTGGTTTTGGAGGAGCTGCTATTCCACCTCCGAGTGCCATCTCAATGATAAACAATCCAGACATTACTCTTGGTCGAAATGCTTTGAGAGGCTTGTTAGCATAAACATAACCTATCGATTTTTTTTCAAAATAAAGTGATACAGTGCAGTTTTCGTAGACATCAATCAATCGATATATTTTCTATTTAATTTGCATATACAACCATATATAATTACTCATCATCATGACTTCCTTACGAAATGACTCATTCTCATCCCAATTTCTCGCAAGGTAAAACTCCCATCTTTGACCGTATATAGGCAAGAAGTTTTTCCTTTAAAAAAAACTAAAATATTATTTCGACGAAAAAGAAAAAAAGATGAGCTACGAATTTCCAACTGGAATGAATACTGCAACTGCTATACATTATCGCATCGTTGCAGCAAATATGGATAATCATTTGCGGCGAAATGCTGCACCACAACAAGCATTCGGAATGAACAATTTTGCAACAAATGCTCTTCAAATGGGCGCACAACGACTAGGCGTCGATCCGGTGATCCTCAATAGTCCAAATGCCTTTGCAAAAAGATTTGTTAACAATCTTTTCCATTAACAAATTGTCTTTATTTTTATTAATAATAATAATAATTTTGTTGAACTCTTTTACAAAAGAAAATGATTTTATTAATCTCAAAAGTCAATAAGAACATTTTATATCCAGATGACCTACTTTTGTAATCTTACTTTCTCTATCAAAAACACAACTACAGCAGAGTCTCTTTATGTTTATAGTACTTTTGCTTTCTTAAACAAAACATTCAGAGTACGTTCTATGCCTGACATAGGCACTTTTTTACATAGTCATCATGTGTCTTCGTTTATTCATCCACGCATTTTAAATAGTTCTTTTTTTTTCGTATTTGTACAAACAGAAAAAACAACAAGAAAGAAAGAAAAGGAAGGAAGAAACTCTTCTACTTTGATTCGTTTAATCATTCTATCCAATCAGAAATGAAACTTCAAAAAGAAGTATTTAGCAAAAAAACTCAAAGTACATAAACAGTAAATAAATAGAAAATAATAATAGCCCAACAAAATCATTGTATTTTCTTATTGATACAATTTCAATGAAAATCTTCATTTTTAGATGTTTTAATTCTATTTGTTTTTTTTATAAGATTAACAAAATGGTTGATCCATTTTTCGCAGATACATTCACGCTTGATGTTGATGATTTATTTTTTCCTACAAACGATATTCCGAATAATCTGAATATTCATCAACCATCATCATCATCATCATCTTCGAATGAAACAGAATTACCGGTGATAAAAACTGTCGAAGATGATAATCAAATAAAAAAACGTAAACTCGAACAGAAAACGGATGCAAACGTAAACGAAACCAAAAAATCGAAGCAAGCACCAGCATATATGCGACGAAATATTCGTCAATTAATTACAAATGATAAATTACAAATCGACACATTATCAGCATTAAAAGCTGAACATGATCGATTGAAACGTTTAGAAGAAATCAACGAACAACATTCGAATTCATTTTTTCATAATTATCGCCCATTTAATGTTGAACAAGAACAAGATTGTATTGTTTTGGATGATGATGATCATGAACGAAACAATTCATTAGTACAAAAACAAAATAATCATAATAATAACGATGATGATAGTGATTCGGATATTCAATGTATTGATACTAATGAAAATGAAATTGTCGATGAAAAATTAGCACAAAAACTTCAACGTTTACACGTGGATGATCGTGTAAATATTCCCGATGAAAATGGAAATATTTTAGCTAATATCAATCATCCAACCAATGATCCTGATTTGTACATACCGAAACATCTTTGTTCAATATTAAAACCTCATCAAATCGGTGGTATACGTTTTATGTACGATAATATCGTTGAATCTCTTCAACAATATCAAACAACACCCGGTCTTGGATGTATACTTGCACATTCAATGGGTTGTGGCAAAACTTTACAAGTAAAATGAAGAAATTCTTGATTGAATTTTCATTTGACAGTTTGTCATCTTAGGTTATTACATTTATTGATATTTTTCTACGTTATACAACTGGAAAATCGATTCTTGTTGTTGTGCCAATAAATACAATACAGAATTGGATGAGTGAATTCAATCGTTGGTCACCAATCGACGATCCAACACTTGACTATCAACGTCCATATCAATTGTATATTCTAAATGAAACATCGAAGAAATCGTCACAACGAACGCAAACCGTTCAAAATTGGTTTCAAACAGGTGGAGTTTTAGTTATTGGCTATGAAATGTTTCGTTTATTAACAACAACAAAAAGGGCAACATCCTCAATGAGTCAATCATCAATTAAAACTCAACGACTCTTCAATGCATACAGTCCATTGACACCAGTTTCAGTAGATAATGATGATGACGAGAAAAATATCGATACGACTGAAGGTATATAAAATCATATTCAAAGCACAATTCATATTTATCTTTATTAATTAGATGTTAAAAGAGCATTATTTAATCCTGATCTTGTTATCTGTGATGAAGGTCATCGAATAAAAAATCACCAAGCAAGTGTTGCTATCGCCTTAAAATCCATCAAAACACAGTAGAATAAACTGAATTTTCTTTCGAAATCGATTTTTAACTTACATTTTCTCTTGCGTTTAGTCGTCGTATTGTCCTTACTGGTTATCCTTTACAAAATAATCTCATTGGTAAACAAGATGAGATTTTCATCGCTCGCTTAACTTTCATCTTTCATTGAACATTTCTATTTAGAATACTGGTGTATGGTCGATTTCGTTCGTCCGAATTATCTCGGTACAAAACAAGAATTTTGTAATATGTTCGCACGTCCGATTCTCAATGGTCAATGTATGGATTCAACTGTTGAGGATCGACAATTGATGCGTGCACGGGCTCATGTTTTACATAGTTTATTAGAAGGTTTCGTTCAACGACGTGGTCATAGCGTTCTTCAACATGATCTACCAATGAAAACTGAATATGTTATTCTATTAAAACAAAAGCCTATTCAACGACAGTTGTATTTGAAATTTTTGGAATCAGTCGGTATGCTTTCGAATTCATTGGAAACAAAGATTAATCCATTGAAAGCATTTGCATTGTGTTGTAAAGTAAAGAGAATAATCGTGTTTGGTAATTGTTTTTTCTTTTTAATACAATGAATAGATTTGGAATCATCCGGATGTTTTATACAAAGCAGCTTGTGATCGTCAAGATGGATTAGATATTGATTTTGATCTTGAAATTGATCAAAACAATCGAACTGTAACGAATAAAAAAACAGCAACAAATCGTTTTACTACTGTTAATAATAATAATCAATCAGCATCGCCAATTTCATCGACTGAAAAGAAAGAATTTGATTATGATTTTGTAGGATTTGTTTTCGTTTTTGTTTTCTTTTCTTTTTATTTCATTTTTTAATTAAAAGGCAAATGAAATCTTAGCTTCCTATATCTATGGTCAATTATCGAATGGAATTAAATTTGAAGTTGCCTTACAGATAATCGATTTATCAATTCAACTCGGTGATAAAGTTCTTTTATTCAGGTAGAATAACAATCAAACCAAAAGACGAATAGTTAATAATCGATTATTTTTCAGTCAAAGTTTATTATCATTAAATAAATTCGAAGAATTTCTTCAACAACGTCAGATACCTAATACCGATGAGCAATGGAAGAAGAATACCAATTACTATCGTATGTTGATACTTTTTTTAGAATTCTATTGAACATCTATGCTGTTTAGGACTTGATGGAAGTACGAATAGTCTTGAACGTGAACGATTAATCAATGCATTTAACAGTCCGAATTCAAATGCGAAATTATTCTTACTTTCAACTCGGTAAAATAAAAATAAAAACAAAAAATATTCGATTGGCTTTTTTTTCTGTTGAAAATAGAGCTGGTTGTCTTGGTATTAATCTAATTGCTGCTAATCGTGTTATTGTTCTTGATGTTTCATGGAATCCTTGTCTCGATGCGCAAGCTGTGTGTCGAGTGTATCGTTATGGTCAAACAAAACATTGCTTTATCTATCGTTTGATAGCCGATTATACGATGGAAAAACGTATCTATGATCGACAAATAGCTAAACAAGGCATGTCGGATCGTGTTGTTGATGAACTACAACCTGAAACTCAATTTACACGAAATGAAGTCGAAAATCTCATTCATTTTGCTATCGACGAAGAAACAGCAGCGCCAGATTTATTAGAAAAAATTGATGAGATTTCGAATGATTATCTGTTAACAACAATATGCCAACAATTTGCGCAATCAATAACTAAATTACCGTTTACACATGAATCTCTTCTCTTAGATAAAAAAGAATATCAATTGACATCGGCAGAAAAACGACGAGCACAAAAGGAATATCAATATGTTAAACAAATGAATATTCATTCGAATCGATCGAGATTACAAACAGCAAGATCGTACGATGAAAATCTTCTTTTCTCTCTCTGTCTCTTACATTCCTTTTTTTTTCTTCTTCTAGTTCGGCATATATTTATAACAATAATAATAATAACAACTTTTCTAATAATATTCGTTATTATCCTTCGAACAGTAACAATTCGAGTACAGTTTCATTGGATCGAAAATTAGAACGTTTGAAACAAAAAGGAATATCAGTTCAATCGATAGTTTTGCAAACACGTTCGTTGATTGGAAATTTTACTAACAAAAAAAAAGTTTTATTATTTGTCTTTTTCTTTAGCACTCGAAGTACAAATGCATATAGCCGAACGAGAAATTATCCCTGCCGGTGTTCGTATTCATTTCATCAGTTCTCCACGTGGATCATTCATTCGAACACCTGATGGTCGATTTTTCGCCGTTCGTCAAATGCCAGTCGCTCAAGCACCTAAACCAATTGCTCCTCTTCCACCGCCTCCACCACCACCACAACCAATACAATCAACACCATCGCTCAGTTCCAATTTTTTCGATGATTTATTTTCTAGTAAAAAATCGAAATGATTTTTTTTCTCATTTTCGTTTCGATTGCTATTTAGATTCACCAGCATATACGTCACAATCATCGACAGCGAGCACTGATTTGAACAATGAATTCGATCATTTACTCTCTGATATTAATATTGATTCATCACTCGCCAATTTCAATACATGGCCGAATGATTTCTATTCGGATTTATTTCCCAATCAAACCGATTCAGCAACATTGACTTAAGCATGATTTGTTTTATTTTCAGTTTTGTTAAATATACACGCATAGAGATACGTATATCTGTCTAACTCGACATCAGTTCATTCATTCCTTTTCTATTTTGTGAGAAGAACGATTTAAAAAAATAGAGAAGAAAAAGTTCACTCTCGTCATTGTCTTTCTAAGGTGATTTGTACTTGTTCGTTTTGTTTTCTTTTGCTCTGTTTTCAAGTCAACCGTTGATTGTATTCAAAATAATTCGTTTTTTTTTAAATATATTTTTCAGACAGTGATCAATCAAAAATAAATATTAAAGTTCTTTGATGCTAATATCATCTTATCTCGATAATGTGAGTTAATATTCATGTCATGAATAGTTTTGTTATCTACTCGTAATATGAAGCGTTTGTTCTTTTTTCGACTTCTATTTTAATTTCATCGACGATGAAATAAACTAGATTTTCATTGTTTTGTTTTATTTGTTTATCAACAAACGAAAAACAAGTTCTTATCAGAAGAAATTCTTTTCGTTCTTTGATTTAATTGTGTTATCATCAACATATTTATTTTCAAGACATTCTTTGACTAAACAAAGCAAAGAAATAAAAATACTATCTCAATTGATTTGTTATTTAGAAAATTTTATGGCTTCATCACAATCCAATCGAGTTATATCTTATTTCTTTATTTTTGATTTCTATCATAATAAAGATTCCAATGATGGAAAGGATCTTTTTCCTGAATCAATTATATATTTCTATCCAACAAGAGAAGATATTAAAAAAGAAGTAAAATTATTTCATTGAAATTTTTCAATAATAGCAAAAAGAAGAGTTACGCATTTAGAAACTTCTTACATGTGGTGAAATGGTTGGTTTAGTTGATTGTATTCGATGTGACTTATTTGCAGCTATACCCAAAGAATTTTATTATAAAAAATCTCTTGTAATAACCGAATACTACGGCAGACATTGTGCGGTAAAAAAAAACATTCATTTCATTACAACGATCAATTAATTTCGGTCGATTCAATTTAGTTTCTCGTTTTATCTAAAGATCGTTTCTCTATTGACGAAGCTAATGTTCATCTAACGCACATACTTCAACTATTTCATTCACTTTACGGAACATTAAATCATATTCTTTCAGTAAAATCGATTTGATATTTTTTTTCTTATTTCAAAATCTTTTCAAGATCTACACAAATATTAATGAATTAAATTTATATCTTAAACAAACTTTAACACCTATTGTTGAACATGTTTTCAATCAAAATCGTTCGATACGAAATCTATTTTCCGCTATTGATTATGCACCAATAAGAAAAGTTGATTGAATTTGCAATATTTAAAATAACTATTTTCTTCTTTTTTTTAATTTTAATTAGAACAATCAACGATTTCTTTTACAAATGAAACATTTTCTCACCAATTTACAATCATCATTAGGTGTGAGAAATGGCTTTTTTGCTTTCGAAAAAAGGTTTCAAATAGAATTTAGATATTTTGTTTTTGAAAATTTGAATAATGGTTTTTGTTTTTCGTATTTAGAATTTTGTATTCAACATATGACATTGATACAACCTACTATCTCCAAACAATACTCGATTTAGAACGTCATTTACCTGTAAAAAAAACTGATTTTAAAATAAGAAACGAAAAATATTATTCTTTGATTTTCTCAAGACCAACGAAATCTATTTGCCATTACGTTCGGAAACAAAACTACGCAGTGGCGTTTCATTACTTCGAATATTTCTTCCACGAATAGCAGTATTCGATTCATTTTTAAATTCATTAAAAGCCAATACAATCTATAATTCAACAGAAAATCTTCCACTACGATTGACCACATTGAATAACAATGAATTTCGTCCCCGAAATCACTCGAGTATAATCATTCGTGATGAACCAATCTCTTCGCCAGACGATTGTCTCGAATGTGAAACTGATTTAACTGTTGATACAGCAGGAAGTACAGAAAATGATTCGTTACCAATAATTCCAAAATCATCGATAAGTGTAAACAAATTGAATTATTAGATGGATTCGTTCAATTGACTTTGTGTTATTATTTATTCTAGGTTATTGTCGATAAACCTCATCGAACTGTATTTTCGTCGACGACAGATAACGGCGAAGGTCTCACCGATGATCAGAAAAATTACAATCAAACTCGTCGTGCTCGTTCAGGAACATTGAACACTCGTTTCGAAGATTCCATAAAACTCGACAATGAATCATCGAATTCCGACGATCGAATAACTCGTGCTGAATTCGTTATCATTGCAAACAATAGTGATTTCGATAGTTGTGATGAAATTTGTCCAGAAAATACGATTCGTATGTCAGAACCAACTGTACAAACAAATTTCTATCGACAACGACGGAAAACATTGACGAATGATGTTGAACATGCTCCAACAGTATCAAATGATTCGCCGACGAAAGCTGGCGATGTACCTGAACAGAATGATGAAGTCGAACGAGATGAATTAGTTTTATATGTTCAGAAAAATTCTCGTATTACATTTACGGGTGTTATTGAAAAGAGTTTAGTTACTGATGAATATCTACAGAAATTAGTAAGACAACATTCAAAGACGAATATTCGAAGAGAAAATATAATGAAAGAATATGTTCTAGTGGTGGTTGTTGGTCAATAAAATAGCTGAATTAGATCGTGATGTTCAAGTTTTACCGATAGCTGGTGAAACGAATGTAAAAAAAACAAAATCTTTGTCAATTCATTTCTCATTCTTATTGCAATTATTTAGAAAGATAAATCTGATATTAAATTTCAATTTAATGATCATACTAATCAAGTTCAATGTAAAAATCTTTCGTTGAATTGAATTATTTCATTTCTAGAATTGTTTCATTCAGATGAACGACTCTACGATGTAAATAATATATATTACAAAATTCCATCGTCGGATGGTGCCTGCATGGCATTCAATGCTCGAATAAAAATGAATGAAGATTCTGAAAGAAAAATGATTGGTCTTTCGTAAGCAATTGCTTTCTCAAGTCATTTCACTTCTTTTTTTTTCTTCTAGCCGAGGAAATAATGTTATTACAGTGAATCGATACATACCTGATCGTGTAACATACCTCTACCGACGAGTTCAAGAGCCTCGTTAAAGAAGAGCACATGAATTTTTTTTTCGTTTTATATTTATTTTACTACTTGACATGTGAAAATAAAAATGTGCTTGTCACTTTTTTTTTGTTTTATTTTAATTTTAGATGAATGAATATGATCGAAATGATTGGTGCTATAAACTAAACAGAACACGAAAAAAAATTTCATCAACAGTAGTTCGATTCTTCATTGTTGTCAATTTATCATGAAATTTGTTACGTATTTCTTATTGTACATTCAAAGTCTATTTGCTCATCAATGTCTATTTCCAAATCGGATTCAATTTGAGCTCATCTATCTTTGTCGTGAACGATTAAATTCAACATCGATACGTGTTTGGTTGTATTTGAATTTCAATCAAACAAATCGATATCATCTCAAATTCTTTTCATCTTATACATTTACTTTACGTGCGATGACATTAGTCGAAGAAAAATACAGTCATTTCAATGATTATTTCGAAAAACAAATATCCAATCATGTTAAAATCAATTTTCAAGTTAAAGAAAATCATTCAATAAGTCTTCATAATCTTGCATCTGGTCGTTATGAAATCTGTGTTAATTTATATCAAGATAAATCACGAAGATTGTATTCACGTTCAACAAATAGTTGTTTGTATATACCGTGGAATGTTCCTGAATATGAATATCAACAAGCCAATCGATTTATTTTAATGATATTCATGATTTTAATTATTCTATTTTTTTCAACATGTGCATTCTTCATTTATTCAATTTACAAATATATTCAATCGAGGCGACCGAAGAAAATCTCGATTCAACAAGAAAAAAACGACGAAGAACACGCAAATTTCCTTGTTAATCAACATTTTGTTAACCACATGACTCCATTACGATTGTTAGTTCATCGACGTATGCATCAACGATATGCACATCGATCTCCTGATTTCAATGAATAAAAACACGAAGCTTTCTGTTCTATTGAGCAAAATAATAATAAAAAAAAGTGTGTCTCTATCTAGGAAACATAACAGCCAGAGAAACGATTATCGCTGTTAGATACATAAAGAAAAATGTTCGATCAAGTACAAGTGCGACTTGTTTCCAATCGTTGACAGTTTTTGCTTTGGCTTCTTTGTCTTCCATACGTTTGCGTGTCGTACGAAGGAAATCTCGTATTTCTTTGAGATCAGTTTCGACTGTCATAAAGGCAATCGATGCCGTGATTTGATGTTGAACTTGTTGAGCAAGTTGCTGTTCACGTTGTTGATGATCGCTGATCATATCGATCGTTTCATCGGCATTTTCATCGAGCGAACTTAGGAAACGTTTATCACCGACGGATTTAAAACGTTCTTTAAGTAATTCGAATTTTTCAAATTTATCTCCATCACATGTTGCTTTTATCGGAGATGCAAGACCGTTGACTGGATGTTGCTGATAGGAATTCGTATGAGGAACCATACGAAAGAATCGAGCTAACCATTCGAGAAAAATCTATAATCAAACATTTTACTTGATGAAAAAATTTTGTTGAATTCTACTTTTCGTAAAATTGTCGGCATAGGACCACTTCCACGAAAATAGATATGAACAACAATTGTACACAAGAATGTCGATGTTGCAATCATGCCCATATTTAAGCAATAATAAGCACCTAAACATTGACGAGAATGAGATTTCCGTTTCGTTTACAAAAGGAAATTGTTCTCTTTTTTTTTTATTTTGTCTGTATCTTTCAAACGAACAAAATTAGTTGATTTCCGGGCCAAGTCACAGTTCCTTTTATTCATTCATTCTTCAACTTACCGATGCGTGGAATGTGTTCAGCATTTGATGGCATATTTTTATATAATAAAAGTAATAAGACAAAAAATGATGTGAAAATATTCATGCCTTTTAAATGAGAAATCAATTAGAATAGATTTTCTCATTAAAAATTTTATCTTTACCAAGGACTAATTTTGAAGGACTTTCCGGCTTAAAAAAAGAAGAAGAAAAAAGAAGATAGAAGTATTTTGAAGATTAAGACAATTCATATACCGGTAACCAAAAGAGAATGCATGTTAAACATGATAAAAGCACGCATGGTAAGATGAGAATATAATTATAAAATCCACCTTGTCGTTCCAAATGAAGATAAAATTTCAAATCAACATAAATCTCTGGACAACAATCTGTCAAGTAAATAGAAAGAAAAAAGTTAATTTCATAATTTATTTCAGTAAAGGAATTCTATTCTACCGTATTTTTCTGTATTACGTGATGCACTATTTCCTATAATATTCCATTCATTTGATTTAACATAAGATTTCAAGTCAAATTGTTGTATATCACGATAGAATGTTAAATTGACTTTTGACATATCATATGTCCATGCACCGAATTTCATTGAACAATTCTGACGATCGTACGGAAAACGTCTACAATTTGCATGTAAAATAGGTTCACTTAGAGAAAAACCGAAATTGAATTATACCGAATGTCAATTTGACATGTCGATTTGAAGATAGACATCGGCTTCCAAAGGACTGTACCATTATGATAAACAATCGCCAATACTTCGCGTTTTTCCTCGAGTCGTATATCGGCACTAGAAATGAATGAATTAATTAATTAACAAGTCAAGAAAGAAACAGCCTTTTATTCAAGTTCGTCTTGTGTCAGAAATGAATAGATGATCTAACAGATGGTTAATTACTCAAACTTGTCTGTTGGGAAAATTCTTTGAAAAACATTTTTCTTTTGTTCTCAAAACGAGAAACTTACTAGTTATATAGGGTTACATCTGGCTGCCAAATACTTTTGATGGGCAAGCGTATATCCATCAAATTATCTGAAGAAGAAGACGACGAAGAAGAAAAATTGAAAATTTATGGAAAGAATTCAATGATTGTTTACCATATTCTTGTGGATTCCTAGAAAGAAAAATAAACAAATAAACAAATTAAATTAGAATTTATTTTCCTAGTTTTTTAGTTTGTTATTACCATGTTAATGCTTCATCTTCCCATTCCTAGAAGAAAACAAAAGTCAATATAGATATATCAATCAATCAATCGATCGATAAAAGGATGACATACATAAATTTGCCATTGATTAGTAATCAAGACTTGATTTTTTTCGTCCTAAAAGTCAAAGTTTGTTTTCTCGTTCTATTTTAATTCTCTGAAGAACATACGAGATCGCTTATATGAATTAATTGCAGGCCAAATCGGACTTCAACATCTTCAGTCATATTCCGAACGGGTCGACCCCAACGTACTTGATAATTTTCAAGTAAATCACAGATTAACCTTTGTTCAGCGTTCCATGTATGCATACGAGTACGATTACATTTTTGTGCCTCGGATCGATCTAATATTTTGCTTTTGTTTTACAAGCAAATAAAGAAAAGAATCAAATTTGATTTACCTGTGAAAATCAAACATAGGAGAAAAACTAAATAAAACATGTTTGTTTTTCTTGTTTCAACTGAATGAATTGAGGTTGTTGCTGTTAAACATAATTTTAATTTAAAAATTTATTTTCTATTCTTTGGTTTCTTTTTTTTTCCTATTTTGACGTGCGTGTTGCCTGCATATATGTTGATAATAATGCTTCGACTTCAAGCAGTTTTCTTTTCCTATAAATATATATATATATATGAGAAATGAGAGAGGGAGGAGAAGGAGAGAGAGAGAGAGAGAAGAAAAAATTGCAGCTCGGAAAGCGGAAAACTGCTGTTAGAAAAACGGCGTGCGTGTTCTCGTGAGAGCAAAACGAGAGATGATAGATTTTTGCGAGCCGTTTCTTCAAGTGTTGTGTTCCGATTAAAGCATTATCTTTGTAGTCTACTTTCTTTTGGTCGAATTACGTTATCATTTTTACAAGAAAGGAAAAAAACGATCTTTAAGAACGATATGGATACTTGAAAAGAAAAATATTGTTGAATAAACAGATGAAATAAAGAAGAAAAACTATTTGTTTATATCGATAAATCTTTATTATAATAGGAAAATTTACCCCGGCAATTCAACGATAATTTTATTACTTAAGTAGATTTTCAAAAAGAAAAACTTTAAGAAAGAGCAACGACAAGAAAAAAAAACGAGAAAAAAAAAGAACAAGGAGAAGAAGTTCACCATCGTTATTCCCTGAGGCAAATCTTCTTTCTCTCTCTGCCTCTTTTTTGCTCGATCCGTTTTCTTTTTTTTTATTGCGTACATTGAGCATCGCTTTCGATTATCTCTCGTCTGCAGACATAGAGCAGACTTTTGATTGACTATTAGAAAAAGAAGAGCAAGGAAAAGCGTTCGTTTCATGCAACAGGAAATGTGATTATGAGAATTTTGTCATCATCACATCCGCACATCTCATATAGACAACAACGAACGATGACAAGGTATCGCCTAGCAGATTTTATTACTTGATTAGACAGATGAGAACGTAAGAGCAAAAAAAATTGCCTATATATTTATATATATATATATATCTTATGATCAATTATTTCCATATTGTTCTCGGGTTCCTTCTTTTTTGTCTTTTGTATATTATATTGATTTGTTTGTTAGTTCTCTTACGGAATTTGAATGAAATTCATCATATTGTCAATAACAAGAAAAAGAAAAAAAACTGTTGTTGTTGCTGTTTCTAATCGAGTTGTATGCGTGCATTGACATTATTCAAACATGCAAATACAGATTAAAAGCACGCACTACCATATAATCAACGTGAATACAAGAAAGATAAAATACAAACATTTGTCTCTCAGATTTTATTACAATTGCTCATCGTGGTCTCTCACAATTATATTACAATCATAAAACAAAACAGAAAAGAAACAACGAGTTTCCTCTCTCTCTCTCAATCTGCGGTTTACAAACGTACATTTTTAATGATTATTTACAACGAAAATAAACGAGTTGAGAAGTGTTGTTTTTTTATGTTCCCGATTGATCACCTCAGTTTGATTGGTACACAAGGAAAAAGCAAAGAATGTAACTTTCGGTTTTTCATAGGATAATTTGATTATTTTCTCTCAATCGATCTTCGTTAACAAGCTAATTTATAACCTTGGTTGATTTCTGCTGAAAACTTCTTATCTCAGTCGTTTATCGATTATCCTTGAATTTCAAAACGAAATGTATAACGGTCAATTTATTGATAAAAAAAATTCTAAAAAAAACAACACAGCAAACTGAGATAGATGTATTCGGAGATTATGTTGTTGAAGACACGGCAAGCTTTTTTAAATGTTCCATAAATGTTTGGAGATTAACATCATCGGTTAAGATAGGCGCTCCAAGCGACTAGAAAAGAAAAAAGGAAATTTCCGATAGATATTGATTTATTCATTATTAATTTGATATGCTTTGCATGTGTGTTACCTGTCCCCAACCTTGATTTGTATGTGTTTGTGATGGGTTCACTTTGTATAAGAGAAATCGTGCCTAGATTAAGAAAAAAGATCGAAAGAATTGTAAATCAATAGTTTATGTTTTGCTTTACTTGTGATCCACCAGCTTCGGTAACGATATATCGTGGCATAGGAAATCGATTTTGAAGAATTTCTGTTGCATCTCCAATGGGTGCTTGAAGGAGTTGTTTGAAATTTTCATATTCCGGTAAATTGTCATAACCAGCTTGAGCCCATTGAGCAATAGTTTCACCATGATAGATCAAAATATGATAGAATGTATCCATTAATAAAATTCGATCTGGTAGAATACTACTACTATCCAAAAGTACAGGCTAGAAAAAGCAAAAAGAAATAGGAACAAAATGATTTCTTATTTCGTGTACTTCAGGTGGACCATTGAACGAGTATGCATAGAGTATTGGTTGAATCATGACTAGACATTGAGTGAGATCTTCGACTAGAAGATAATGTCTGTTCATAAGAAGAAGAAGAAGAAGAAAAAACAATTCGAAATCATTTGCTTGAAAGGAACAAACGTTCTACCGGTAGAAAGCCGTTTCATCTGGACTGTTATTAAATACTTGTAAGAATTGCGAACGACGTAGATGATACATAAATTGCGGATAGAGTGTAAACGTATCGGGCAATTGAAATGAACCAGCAATATCTTTTTCATAGATCGCAAATTTTTGACACTAAATACATAAATCGTATTAATTGTTTATGAATATACGTAATTTACAAGTCGTATTAACATTTTGTCTAGCCAACGTAGTACATCCGAACTTTCTTCGGTGTCAGCGCGATAAACTGCAATACGTGCCATTAATACACTCGCACATTCTTGATCGAATGATGCAGCTATCATTGGAAGTTGTTGTATTGGATCCATCAGACTAGAGTAAATCGAATTTTTCACTTGCATAGGCCAAAAAAAGCCAGCAATCTATCTGTTTACATACTTTCTCGAAATAGTTGTAACACGAATTTTTTTGAAACCATCAAGATGTTGATAGCATGTAATAAATTGTATGTAACCAATTTTATTTTCTGTTTGTACGGGCATTGGTGATTGTTGTTGTTGCTAAAAACGAAAGATACACAGTAGTAAAGAATTAATTTCATAGAATTCATTTTACTGGTGTTACAATATCGAAAAAGAACGATAATGTTGAACTTGAATTAAGTCCACAAATTTTCCAAGCATTTGTACCGCCAAGACCTAATTCACTTTCGGAAACATTCCATGAACGTTGCTGAAGTGATATACATGAGCCAATAGCACCAGAAATTTTCAGTTCACGACTTGTCTAATATATACGTACGTATGATACAATCAATTTTTTTTGGGACTTGAACTTACTTTCACTTCAAGTGTACCACCGAAATTCATTCGATAGTTACTTCGATTATCTTTAGCAAAAACTTTTTGAAAGGTTTGCTTAAATAAAGACGTATTAAACGAATCGCACATAGCCATATGACCACTAGAATTCAAATGTTCTTTTTTTTATTAGAATTATTGATGAACAATAATCAAAATACCCTGTTGAACTCGAACAACATTTCATTTCATGTAAACCTGTTTGATCTAATGCAGCTGAATAGAGATCAATGATATGTCCGTTGGTTGCAGCACGATGAGATAAACCTTCGTAGAACTAACGAAACAAAAGAAAATAATTAACCAGAGATTGTTTGATATTTAATGAAATTACTTTAATTGATTTTTTCATGTATTTTGCATTGTCAGTTTCGATATCATGATGAGAACGAATTGTATTTTTTAAATCTTCATCAATGATAATTCCTGGTCCTTGTGTACATGGACCACCAATGAATAACATAATTCGAGCACCAATATTTGGATAAAGTGTCTATAAATACGAAAGTGTTTATTCAAAGTATTTTGAAATTTAAAAAAGAAAATGTACTTCAAGTAAACCAATAGCAACAGATAATGCTGCACCAGTCGATCGTACAGAACGTTTTCCCTGAGGCACTGGCCACGAATCTCGTCGAAGATCTCCAAGTAAATCAGTCAATGACATGTCACAGACCGACATCGGTTGGATAAATCTACCGATTTCAATTTCAATAGATTTTTTTTCTTCTAAAAATCGATTCTTACTTGCTAAAACGTGGTTGTTGTTGTTGTTGTGCTTTTTGTGGTTTCATTAATCCGAGCATATCCTATATCGATTCAATTTGTCTCATACAAATACATTCATTTTCAATAACTACCTGAACTTGTTTAGTAGTATAATCTTTCGTTCCACGAAAGACATAACTTCGTGCGAGATTTTCACAATTTAATTCATGTACATATATCATTCGACTAAAAGTAATTAAACCAACAAGAGCATCCGTTGGTAATAAACTCAATGCCATTTGCAATGATTCCTTGATTGCTGTTATATCTTCGTCGTCCATACAAGTATCGACAACGAATAGAAATACAGCTGGATGTACTTTAACAGGTAAAGTATACTCAATTGTTGTAAATTGTGGTGAAATCTCAGCTGGTTGCATGTGCTCGGATATGCCGGCATATTGAGGTGGAAAATTATTTCGTTGTAAACAAAAATTACAAATCCAGATCTTAGCTCGATAATCAACACTGCAAAATGGATTTAAAATGCTTCGACATGACGTACGCATACAAACAATGGGATCATAGTTTAATAATGGCAAGTCGAAACGTTCTTTCAACGGCGTAAAGAGACATCCGAGCGGAACGACAAGTTTTGTCGTTTCTGCACGTGTATTTGGCCAGATATTCCATGTTAAACGAATGCCATCACGTTCTTCATTTTGATTTATATATTCCTGAAAAGTGCTCATTGATCAACGAGGAAATATATCCTATACAATTAGCATTGCCCGATATTTCTGGGATATGGATAACGTGGCAAGGAAAAATCAACGAATCGATCGACCTATGTGTCGCTAGTTGTTTGTATTCATTCGTGATTGGTTTATTTACGAAGAAAGCTTATATATGTTTCTTGTTGTATGAAGTTGTAGAACGGATATTTCTTAATAATGTCTAGTGAAAAGCAGACTATTGAAGAAGATGCTGATACTGTTCAATCGAATACAACTAAAACCGACGAACAAGACGATGAAACGAAAACGAATGAATCTGATATTGATAATACTAATGATGATGATACAAGTAGTAATGCAAGTAGTGAATATGAAGTGGTAAGATATCGATGATCGGTCGTGTCTTTGTTTGATTTTGTGTTTTTTTAGGAAAAAATTCTTGCTAAACGTAAACGACGTCGTGGTGGTGGTTTCGAATATTATATAAAATGGGTTGGATATGATGATTCGGCGAATGAATGGATACCGGAATCGAGTTTAAGTTGTCCGGAACGTGTTGCTGAATTCGAACGTCAAGAACTTAAAAAACGTCAAGAGACGAAAAAAGAACAATTTCAACCGTCGAAACGTCGAAGTACGACTTTACATAATAATCAAAAACAGAAACATAAACATCAACGAAAACGACGACGTATGAAAGTTATCGATAATGATGATGACGATAATACTGAAAGTATACAAACAACAAAACCACCTTCACCGTCGTCAGAACCAATTCCATCTGTTGAATCATCGACACAATCAGATAAAGACTCGAATGGACATATTTCGATAACGTATGGTGTCGAACAAGGCTACGAAGTTCTAGCTATTCTCGGTATTAATCGAACGCATGGCGATCAATTACATTATCTTGTTCATTATAAAGCTCCAACAATATTCGAAGATAACATGGAATTAATACCATCGAACATTGCGAAAAAATATTGTGAAGATGAAATTATACAATTCTTCGAAACACGAATAGCATGGAATGAACGAGAAAATAATTAAGCTGTCATTCACATCTATGTTTAATCTCATTTTGTTTTCTTTTTTACTGTGATATATGTGTACATATATATATATATATATATCTGCTGCTGTTGCTGTTGAATAGACAAAATGAAAAAAAAAATGAGTCCAATTTGGATTTTATCAGTTGTGAAAATCTTTCATGTTTTATGTGTGTATCTGTTTTGTTTTCTTTCTTTTCATTTCATAGGAAATTGACATAATCTTCTTCAAATTACACATTCACATACACAGATGATTATTTTTTTTTGTTTCGAAATAAATCAGCCAATCTATAATTCAGTACTAGTTGTAGTCATGTCAAATGTTGTTCCATAGAATAGATCAGAATAAGACATTTTACCAGTAGCTGTTCGTTTGACTTCATATACTCGTTGTGTTCGAATGATTAAATATAAAAGTACTGTCCATAAACCTTCTAAACCATTGAAAATAACAAAAAACCAGCCTATGATATCAGCTGTTTTCGGATCGGTAACCGTTATAAGTGGACCTAAAAGCCAAGCAAGGCCTTGTGTAACACATGACGATAATATTACTAATACACATCGTTTCATTCGTTGATGTGTACCGTGAGGAGACGTAGCATTACATGCATGTTGTATAATACGTTTACCAATCAAACAAATTGAAATAAAATTAAGAAAGAGAAAAATACTAACAGGTATTGTCATGAAATAATGAATGACATCTCGAGTAAACCAACAGATTTTGTTTCCATGTATTTGAATAATGTTAAATGATATATCCGAATGAAAACCAATGGCAAATAATGTCCAAATTAATGAAATAATAAATGAAATAATTAAAAGAATGTATAGCTTTCGAAAGGATGGTTCAGGAAAGAGATGAACAAAACGAAGATAATTAAAATAACCAACACTTGTTTTGGCACAAAACATGAAAATAAGAAAAAAATAAGTGAAAAACATTAACACACTTGCACTAGTAAAACATTTTGTAATGATTTCTTCTGGTGTTTGAGTATAGACTGTCATGGTAAGTGCTATATAAAATATGAATAAGATCGTGGTACTTGCTGTTGAAATCAATGGAAGTAGATCACGTGCAAGTAATGATGCAAATGATTTTTTCAATCGATTGACAAGACTATGAATAATAACTCCAATGAAACATAGAATTGAAATCGAAAGAAAAACGAGTGAAGTAATATCCTGAGCATTGAAAGATTTCGATAGGAATATAGACGGTAGCCAAATCAATGCAAATGTTGTTGTGTGATTATAGGTGCAATTGAACAGTTTATTTGTTGTATCGTAGACAGGTTTAATACTTCCGTCGGCACTCCATTTAGATAGATTAGTATCGAGATAAGAACATGAATATTCACCAGCTGCTCGTCGATCATAGTTGTCATCTCGAAAAAGTAAATCAACGTAAACAGTCTGATTACTAACATTTTTATGGAGACCAAGAGCGATAATTGGCGATACGATTTGTTTATTATCCGAAGTATCGATTTTGTTATATGATGTTGAATCATTCAATATGACCATGTTAATCCTATGGACAAAATTTCTTGATTGTGGCCGAAGAAGAGCTGCTGCTAATATTTCTGAATACTTTTCAGCTAAGTTTGTTGCATTCGTAATGATTTCTGTGGAATTATGAATTGAAAAAGCACCAATTTTTTCTCCGTAATTTGTTAGGTATGACATACAAAATCGTGATCCTGATGAATCAGAAAATGCAATATCAGTACCGTTTAAATCAGTAATAATATTGTCTATATATTCGGCAGTCAACGAAGGAGATTCACTCGACTGATTCGAAAAATCTGGGTTTGTTTCAAAGTATGCAATCAGAGCTTTGGCTTTCTCTGTTGAATTACTTGTATTACTGCGTAAGATGTCGACAGAAATATTCTATAAAAAAATCAGAATGAGAATTAAAATTATTAGTATTTACTAATATACTCGTGCGACATCAGGTAGAGCGCAAGTACCATTGGGCAATTGTATTTCTGATGTATCATTACACTTAAGTATTATAATAGCAGCTGTGGTTGTGGGTGTTGTTGTAGCTGTGGTTGTGGGTATTGTTGTAGCTGTGGTTGTGGGTATTGTTGTAGCTGTGGTTGTGGGTATTGTTGTAGCTGTGGTTGTGGGTATTGTTGTAGCAGTGGTTGTGGGTGTTGTTGTAGATGTGGTTTCGTCAGCTAATAAATAAAGTTCAGTATGAATGAAAAAAAAAGACAGTATTCCTACTTGTCGTTCCACTTGCATCCATCATCAGACTCATAACTTGTTTCATTAACATCTGATCAGATTGTTCGACTAATGTTCCTAAATCATCATTATTGAACATGTCACTCTGAACATGAACAAAATTGACTATAAGAATCATAAGACATAAACAGTATATGAAATATGATTGTCTTTCAATCATCGTTACGTCGACTAATAATATGATTGACAAAAACATAATTTCATATATATCCAATATTTGTATTGAAATATGAGATTTGTGCTTTAAAAGAAGAAAACAGTACGTATACAAATATTTTGACAAAAGAGATTAAGTTTTCAGATCAACAGAAAAACGAAAACATTATAACTATATAACACCTATATTGGCATCTGTCAATTACTTGCATACGAAAAAAAAATGTTGCAAACTAAATATTGAAGGATTAAATTCAATCTGTGTGCAGCCATTGTATGTGGGCAATAATACACGAGTGGATTTCGCGAAATAAAAGAAAATTTGTTTTTTTTTATATCTAATTCCGAATTTATTTCACAATAAAAAATATAAGTTGAATAATCAAATATAAACTTTTAAAATATAATGAAAGAGAGTTACAAAGAAGTCGTGTCATCTTCATTTAAATCATTGAATTCACGTTCAAGATCACGTCGTATACTTCGTTGAACAATTTCTATATCACCTGTTCGACCGCTATCGCGTCGTTGTCGATCTGTCGATTTTCTATATTTACTTTCGCGTAAACTCGATGATTTTGTTAGTTCTTCAACGGCTGTCACACGTTTATGTTCATCTAATCGTTGTGCTCGAATAATAATATATAAAAGTATTGACCAAACACCTTCTAACCCGTTGAATACAACGAAAAACCATTCGAGAACTGAGCCAGCTGTTGGATCCGCAAATGAAATAAACGGACCAAATAGCCAACCAACACCTTGTGTAACACATGATGATAATAATACGAGAACACATCGTTTCATTCGTTCATAGGATTGATGTGGTGATGTTGCACGTCGTGCATGACTTATAATTTGTTTACTAACGAAGAAGATTGTAATAAAATTTAAGAGAAGAAAGATGCACACTGGTATGGTAAGAAAATAGTAGATGGCATTCTTTGGAAACCAACAGAGCACATATGGATAAAGATGAGTAACTTCGTACGATGAATTGGAATCGAAACCGGCTGCAAATGAAACCCAACCGATTGAAATGAGAAATGAAATGAAAAGAAGAATGTAGAGACGACGGAATGATGGTTGAGGAAAGAGATAAACAAATCGAAGATAATTGAAATAACCGATCGTTGTTTTCGTACAGAACATAAAAATCAATAGGAAATAAACGAAAAACATTAATACTTTGGAACTCAAGAAACATTCTGTTTCGTTCGCCGATGATGTTCGTGTGTATACTGTTAATGCCAGTGCAATATAAAATATGAAGAGAAGAGTCGTACTAGCACACGAGATCAATGGTAATAAATCAGATGATTGTAAACTTTTGATTGGACTGAGAAGTCGCGTTGCAAGAGAATGTATAATGATAATTATAAAGCAAACAATTGATAACGATTGAAAAACAAGTGATGCAATATCGACTGGTCGCAGATCTCTTCGACCAACAGATTGAAGTCCTTCTGATGGTAACCAAATCAAACCAAATGAAGTTGTATGATTACAATTACATGAGTAACGATTTTCAGTACTATTATAAACTGTATTCGAACAACCAGTTCGATCCCATTTGAATGCATTCACATTATAAAATGCGCAATTATATTCATCATAGTTTCCTGATGACATTGAACTGAGAGGAGTGAAATGTAAATCGATCTTGAAGTTCGGACTATTCGATGGATTTCTCGCAACAACGATGAGAGGCGATGCAAGTTTCGCATTTGTGACAGTGTCAATAGTTTCAAATGCCGTCGGTGACTTCATGATAAGAATACTTAGAGAGGTCAATCCACTTGCAGACAATGGATCGATTACAGCCGCAGCTGATACTCCTGGGTTCAGTATCGAGCCTACCGTGCTATTATCAACGATTTGATCACCATCATCTCCAACTGCGGCACCTAATACAATTTCACTGGCACTCGGATTAATCTGTTGTACCATAACAAAAGATGATGTCGAACTTTTTTTAATATCACTGCTACCATTCAGACTTGCCATGATTTCATCAATTTTGCTAATATCAAGCGTTTTATTAGCGTTTATCGTACCACCTGTAGAAATCGAATCAATATACGTTGAAATGGCTTCTACAGTTTCGTTTGCAGTTAAATTACCACTGCTCGTCAATAAGTCATATGCATTACCCTAGTGAATATAATTAAATTAGAAAAAATTTAAATAAAATTATTTTTCAAACCTGTGCAACGGAAGCTAAAACACAAGAACTATTCGTCAATAGGACATGAGTTTGATTCCTGCAAAACGAGCTTGTCGTCGCTGTTGTTCCCCTCGTACTTGTTGTACTGCTAGAAGTTGAACTCGTTGTTGATGTCGTTGCACTACTAGACGTTGAACTAACGCTTGTTGTTGTATCTGTCGTGGTTGTTGATGTCGATGTCATAGTTGTAGACGTCGAGCTAGTTGAAGTGGAACTGACGAATGTTGATGTCAAATTTGTAGTTGCTGACGTCGAGCTTGATGATGTCAATGTCGATGTTAAAGTCGTAGTTGTAGACGTTGAACTTGTAGATGTCGATGTGAAAGATGCAGTTGTAGACGCTGAGCTCGTTGATATCGAGCTACCGGATGTTGTATCCGTCGTACTCGTCGAAGTCATACTAGTTGATGTTGTTGTATCGGTTGTAGTTGTGGACGTCGAGCTAGTAGAAGTGGAATCGGTCGATATCGATGTCACAGTTGTGGTTGATGAACTGGTTGATGTCGATGTACTCGATATCGAGCTTGTGGAAGTGGAACTAGTGAATGTTGTTGTATCTGTCGTGGTTGTTGATGGTGATGTACTAGACGTTGTTGTTATGCTAGTAGTCGATGAAGTTGAACTAGTTGATGTTGTTGTATCTGTTGTAGTTGTGGACACAGAGCTCGTTGATGTCGATGTACTGGACGTTGAGCTACTTGTCGTTGAACTGGTTGATGTCGATGAGCTAGACGACGTTGTTACGCTAGTAGTCGTTGACGTCGAAGTAGTTGATGTGGAACTAGTGGATGTTGATGACGAGATCGTTGATGTCAGCGTACTAGATGTCGAGCTTGTTGAGCTGGAACTAGTTGATGTCGATGTACTAGACGTCGAGCTTGTTGAAGTAGAACTAGTGAATGTTGTTGTTTCTGTCGTGGTTGTTGATGTCGATGTACTAGACGTCGTTGTGATGCTAGTAGTCGATGAAGTTGAACTAGTTGATGTTGTTGTATCTGTTGTAGTTGTGGACGTCGAGCTACTTGTCGTTGAACTGGTTGATGTCGATGTACTAGATGTTGATGTCAAAGTCGTAGTTGTAGACGTGGAACTCGTGGATGTCGATGAGCTAGACGACGTTGTTACGCTAGTAGTTGTTGACGTCGAAGTAGTTGATGTGGAACTAGTGGATGTTGATGACGAGATCGTTGATGTCAGCGTACTAGATGTCGAGCTTGTTGAGCTGGAACTAGTTGATGTCGATGTACTAGACGTCGAGCTTGTTGAAGTAGAACTAGTGAATGTTGTTGTTTCTGTCGTGGTTGTTGATGTCGATGTACTAGACGTCGTTGTTATGCTAGTAGTCGATGAAGTTGAACTAGTTGATGTTGTTGTATCTGTTGTAGTTGTTGATGTCGATGTACTAGACGTCGTTGTTATGCTAGTAGTCGATGAAGTTGAACTAGTTGATGTTGTTGTATCTGTTGTAGTTGTGGACACAGAGCTCGTTGATGTCGATGTACTGGACGTTGAGCTACTTGTCGTTGAACTGGTTGATGTCGATGAGCTAGACGACGTTGTTACGCTAGTAGTCGTTGACGTCGAAGTAGTTGATGTGGAACTAGTGGATGTTGATGACGAGATCGTTGATGTCAGCGTACTAGATGTCGAGCTTGTTGAGCTGGAACTAGTTGATGTCGATGTACTAGACGTCGAGCTTGTTGAAGTAGAACTAGTGAATGTTGTTGTTTCTGTCGTGGTTGTTGATGTCGATGTACTAGACGTCGTTGTTATGCTAGTAGTCGATGAAGTTGAACTAGTTGATGTTGTTGTATCTGTTGTAGTTGTGGACACAGAGCTCGTTGATGTCGATGTACTAGATGTTGATGTCAAAGTCGTAGTTGTAGACGTGGAACTGGTTGATGTCGATGAGCTAGACGACGTTGTTACGCTAGTAGTCGTTGACGTCGAAGTAGTTGATGTGGAACTAGTGGATGTTGATGACGAGATCGTTGATGTCAGCGTACTAGATGTCGAGCTTGTTGAGCTGGAACTAGTTGATGTCGATGTACTAGACGTCGAGCTTG
>Ga0209930_1001281_pt1 | contig 41822 bp, 41 predicted proteins | sample ThiBiot_500_biof_2_FD_183948 | JGI IMG/M metagenome (GOLD analysis project Ga0209930, IMG submission 183948) | Wastewater bioreactor microbial communities from Cape Town, South Africa - Thiocy_cont_500_biof (SPAdes) | ecosystem: Engineered > Bioreactor > Thiocyanate-remediating >...
AAGAGCGAACCATGACTGATCCGAACATCGAAGCGCGCATGGCCAACGCCATCCGTGCGCTTGCCATGGACTCCGTCGAGAAGGCCAAGTCCGGCCATCCGGGCATGCCGATGGGCATGGCCGATGTCGCGACGGTGCTCTTCAACCGCTTCCTGAAATTCGACGTCGCCAATCCGCATTGGCCGGACCGCGACCGCTTCATCCTCTCGGCCGGCCACGGCTCGATGCTGCTCTATTCGGTGCTCGAGCTGCTCGGCTCCAGCGTCGTGACGATGGACGAACTGAAGCAGTTCCGCCAGCTTCACTCGAAGACCCCGGGCCATCCCGAGAACTTCCACACGACGGGCATCGAGACGACGACCGGCCCGCTCGGCCAGGGCCTCGCGATGTCGGTCGGCTTCGCGCTGGCCGAGCGCATGCTCGCCGCCGAGTTCGGCGAAGAGGTCGTCGATCACCACACCTATGTGATCGCGGGCGACGGCTGCCTCATGGAGGGCGTCAGCCACGAGGCGATCGACCTCGCCGGCCATCTGAAGCTGAACAAGCTGATCGTCTTCTGGGACGACAACCGCATCACCATCGACGGCCACACCGATCTCGCCACCTCGATCGACCAGGTGGCGCGCTTCAAGGCCTCGGGCTGGAACGCCGAGCATGTCGACGGCTTCGACCGCGACGCCGTCGCCGCGGCGATCGAGCGCGCCAAGGCCTCCGACAAGCCGTCCATGATCGCCTGCCGCACCATCATCGGCTATGGCGCGCCGACCAAGGCCGACAGCCACGCCTCGCACGGCTCCGCGCTCGGCGCGACCGAGATTGCCGGCGCCCGCGAGAAGCTCGGCTGGCCCTACCCGGCCTTCGAGATCCCCGAGGATGTCGCCAGCGCCTGGCACGAGGCCGGCACGCGCTGGATCAAGGACCGCGAGGCCTGGGAGGCCCGGTTCGCGGCCCTCGACCACGACAAGAAGTCTGAGTTCAAGCGCCGCTTCGCCGGCGAGCTGCCGGGCAATTTCGAATCCGCCATAGAGGCCTACAAGCGCACGCTCTCCGAGACGAAGCCGAAGGTCGCGACGCGCAAGTCGTCCGAGATGGCGCTCGACGTGCTGACCGCCGTGATCCCCGAAATGGTCGGCGGCTCGGCCGATCTGACCGGCTCCAACCTCACCCGCGGCAAGCCGCAGAAGCCGCTGACGCCGGACGATTATTCGGGCCGCTACGTCCATTACGGCATCCGCGAGTTCGGCATGTCGGCGGCGATGAACGGCATCGCCCAGCATGGCGGCTTCATGCCCTATGGCGGCACCTTCCTCGTCTTCTCCGACTATGCCCGCCCGGCGATCCGCCTCTCGGCGCTGACCGGCGCGCCGGTCATCTATGTCATGACGCATGACTCGATCGGCCTCGGCGAGGACGGCCCGACCCATCAGCCGGTCGAGCATCTCGCGGCGCTGCGCGCCATTCCGCAGCTGAACGTCTTCCGCCCGGCCGACGCCGTGGAAGTCGCCGAGGCCTGGCAGCTGGCGATCGAGAACCGTCACCGGCCCTCGCTCCTCGCCCTGTCGCGCCAGAACCTGCCGGTCCTGCGCGTGCAGCATTCGCCGGAGAACAAGTCGGCCCGCGGCGCCTATCTCATCGACGGTCCGGAAAGCGCCGAAGTGACGCTGTTCGCGACCGGCTCCGAGGTCGAGATCGCGGTCAATGCCAAGGCCAAGATCGAGGCGGCCGGCCGCACGGCCCGTGTCGTCTCCGTCCCCTGCTTCGAGCTCTTCTTCGAGCAGGACGAGGCCTACCGCGCCGCAACCATCGGCGACTCGAAGGTCAAGGTCGCGATCGAGGCGGCGGTGCGCCAGGGCTGGGATGCCTTCATCGGTTCGGACGGCCTCTTCGTCGGCATGCACAGCTTCGGCGCCTCGGCGCCGATCGAGGCCCTCTATCCCTATTTCGGGATCACCGCCGACGCCGCCGCCGAGGCGGCGCTGAAGCGGCTCGGTTCCAACACCTGATCAATACGGCCGGGCGAAACGCCCGGCCTCTCATGACAACGACGGCGCGGGGCGCCCCTTCAGGAGATCGACTATGGCGGTGCGGGTTGCAATCAACGGATTTGGCCGGATCGGCCGCAACATCCTGCGTGCAATCGTGGAATCGGGCCGGACGGACATCGAGGTCGTCTCGGTCAACGATCTCGGCCCGGTCGAGACCAATGCGCACCTGCTCCGCTTCGATTCGGTGCATGGTCGCTTCCCGAAAGAGGTGAAGGTCGAGGGCGACACGATCGTCGTCGATGGCAAGCCGATCAAGGTCACCGCGATCAAGGATCCAGCGACGCTGCCGCACAAGGAGATGGGCGTCGACATCGCGCTGGAATGCACGGGCATCTTCACCGCCCGCGACAAGGCCGCCGCGCATCTGACGGCTGGTGCCAAGCGCGTCATCGTCTCGGCTCCGTCCGACGGCGCCGACTACACGGCCGTCTTCGGCGTCAATCACGAGGGCCTGACCAAGGATCACCTCGTGATCTCGAACGGCTCCTGCACGACCAACTGCCTGGCGCCGGTCGCCAAGGTGCTGCAGGAAATCGTCGGCATCGAGCACGGCTTCATGACGACCATCCATTCCTACACGGGCGACCAGCCGACGCTCGACACGATGCACAAGGACCTCTACCGCGCCCGCGCCGCGGCGCTGTCCTCGATCCCGACCTCGACCGGCGCCGCCAAGGCGATCGGCCTCGTGATCCCGGAGCTGAAGGGCAAGCTCGACGGCAGCTCGATCCGCGTGCCGACGCCGAATGTCTCGCTGATCGACTTCAAGCTCGTCACCAAGCGTCCGACGACGATCGCCGAGATCAACGACGCGATGAAGGCCGCCGCCGCCGGACCGCTGAAGGGCGTGCTCGCGATCACCGACCAGCCGAACGTGTCGCACGACTTCAACCACGACCCGCATTCGGCCACCTTCCATCTCGACCAGACCAAGGTGATCGACGGCAATTTCGTCCGCGTGCTCGCCTGGTACGACAACGAGTGGGGCTTCTCGAACCGCATGGCCGACATGTCGGTCTATTTCGCGAAGACCATCTGAACCTTCGGCCGCACGCCTTCCGACCAGCGGGTCCGGAGCCTCTCCGGACCCCGTGACGAACGGGGATGAGACGCCATGACGTCCTTCAAGACTCTCGATTCCGCCGATGTGAAGGGCAAGCGCGTCCTGATCCGCGTCGATCTCAACGTGCCGATGAAGGACGGGATGGTCAGCGACGACACGCGCATCCGTGCCATCCTGCCGACGGTGAAGGAAATCTCGTCGAAGGGCGGCAAGGCCATCCTCCTCGCCCATTTCGGCCGGCCGAAGGGCGAGCGCGTCGCCGACATGTCGCTCGCCCCTGTCGTTCCCGTGCTGCAGACGCTGCTCGGCCGCGAGGTCGGCTTTGCCAATGACTGCATCGGCAACGACGCCGCCTCGGCCATCGCCAGGATGTCGAACGGCGACGTGCTGCTGCTCGAGAACACGCGCTTCCACAAGGGCGAAGAGAAGAACGACCCCATCTTCGTCTCGGCCCTCGCGGAACTCGGCGACATCTATGTGAACGACGCCTTCTCGGCGGCGCATCGCGCCCATGCCTCGACCGAAGGCCTCGCCCATCACCTCCCCTCCTTCGCCGGCCGTTCGATGCAGGCGGAGCTCGAGGCGCTCGGCAAGGCGCTGACCGCGCCGCGCCGGCCCGTCATCGCCGTCATCGGCGGCGCCAAGGTCTCGACCAAGATCGAGCTGCTCGAAAATCTCGTGACCAAGGTCGACGCCCTCGTGATCGGCGGCGGCATGGCCAACACTTTCCTGAATGCCGAGGGCTATTCGGTCGGGAAGTCGCTCTGCGAGCACGAGCTCGCCGACACCGCCCGCCGGATCATGTCCAAGGCGCAGGACGCCAATTGCGCGATCATCCTGCCCGTCGACGCCGTCGTCGCCTGGCGCTTCGAGGCCAATGCGCCGAGCCAGGCCTTCGCCGTCGATTCGATCCCGGCCGACGGCATGATGCTCGATATCGGCCCGCATTCGATCGAGCGCGTCCGCGCCGCCATCGATGATGCCGCGACGCTCGTCTGGAACGGCCCGCTCGGCGCCTTCGAGATTCCGCCCTTCGATCGCGGTACCTTCGCTGCGGCGCAGCACGCGGCGGCGCGCACCCGCGACGGCCACCTGCTTTCGGTCGCCGGCGGCGGCGACACGGTGGCGGCGCTCAACGCGGCCGGGGTCGCGGGCGATTTCTCCTATATTTCCACGGCGGGCGGCGCGTTCCTCGAATGGCTCGAGGGCAAGCATCTCCCGGGTGTCGAAGTTCTGCGTCGCGCCTGATCAACTGCTCACCTGCTAGTCGAGCGCAAGGTGACGGACGGTTCATCCTGCGGCGCGACTGTCGTTCTCCGGTTTTATTTTGCGATGCAAAATCAAATCGGCAGCGTTATTGAGGTCCAGCGGTCCGGATCGGCCGGTCCGCCATCCCGGAAGAGATCGACGCATGAGCGAAAGCTTGCAGGACATCGCCCACCGCCTGGTCGTGCCGCAGAAGGGCATCCTCGCTGCCGATGAAAGCTCCGGCACCATCAAGAAGCGGTTCGACACGATCGGGCTGCCCTCGACCGAGGAAAACCGTCGCAATTATCGCGAGATGCTGTTCGGCGCCACCAAGGCCATGCACGATCACATCTCCGGCGTGATCCTCTACCACGAAACGATCCGCCAGAACGCCAAGGATGGCACGCCGCTCGTCAAGATGATCGAGGATGCCGGCTCGCTGCCCGGCATCAAGGTCGACATGGGCGCCATCCCGATGGTCGGCTTCCCCGGCGAGACGATCACCGAGGGCCTCGACGGGCTCGGCAAGCGCCTCGCTGAATATCGCCGCCTCGGCGCCCGCTTCGCCAAGTGGCGCGCCGCCATCGCCATCTCCAAGGTGCTGCCGACCTCCGGCTGCGTCTATGCCAATGCCCATGCGCTCGCCCGCTACGCCGCGCTCTGCCAGTCGGAAGACATCGTGCCGATCGTCGAGCCCGAAGTGCTGATGGACGGCAAGGAGGCGACCCACGACATCGAGCGCTGCCATGCCGTGACGCAGGAAGTGCTGCGCGTCGTGTTTGAGGAACTGGTGCGAATGCGCGTCGACCTCACCGCGATGATCCTGAAGCCCAATATGGTCGTCCCCGGCAAGGATAGCGGCCAGGTGGTCGGCGCCGACGAGATCGCCGAGCGCACCGTCGCCGTCTTCCATGCCAGCGTGCCGACCGTGGTGCCGGGCATCGCCTTCCTCTCGGGCGGCCAGGGCGACGAGGAAGCGACCGCCAATCTCTCGGCGATCAACCGCATCAAGGGCCTCCCTTGGAAGATCACCTTCTCCTATGGCCGCGCGCTGCAGGCCGCCGCGCTCAAGGCCTGGGACGGCAAGGATGCGAATGTCGAGGCGGGTCGCGCCGCCTTCCTGCATCGCGCCGAGATGAACGGTCTCGCGACGCTCGGCGAATGGAGCGAGGCGAAGGAGAAGGCCGCGGCCTGACGCGGCTTCGCTTCCGGCGGCGCCATGCCGCAATTCGGCCATCGCGGCCGGGCCTGATCATCGGGCCCGGCCGTCCAATTTTCTTCCTATCGCCGGCCAAATCACGCTAGAGGATGAAGTGATCCTCAAGCTCCGAGCAACGGGCCGACGCGACCGATGGCACGAGATTTCGATCCCTACAGGCTTGCCAGCCCGCAGGTTTATCTCTGGCGCATGATCATCTTCCTGATCATCGCCGGCTTCGTCGCGCTGATTCTCTACCGGCAGGTCTATGCCTCCTTCCTCGCCAATCCGGCGCTGAACGGCGTCATCCTGGCGGTGCTGGCGATCGGCATCCTGCTCGCCTTCCGGCAGGTGATCCGCATCTTCCCCGAGATCCGCTGGGTCAACTCGTTCCGCACCTCCGACCGATCGTCGGAGATGGAGCGGATGCCGGTGCTGCTGGCCCCGATGGCGGCCATTCTCGGCGATCGCATCGGCCGCATGGCGATCTCGACGCAGACCATGCGGTCGGTGCTCGATTCGATCCTGATGCGCCTCGACGAGGATCGCGACACCTCGCGCTACCTCACGGGCCTCCTCATCTTCCTCGGCCTCCTCGGCACCTTCTGGGGCCTGTTGCAGACCGTGGGCGCGGTGGCGGACGCCATCGGCAGCCTGAATGTCGGCACCGGCGACAGCGCCGTGATCTTCGAGGACCTGAAGGCCGGCCTGCAGGGCCCGCTGACCGGCATGGGCACCGCCTTCTCGTCCTCGCTGTTCGGCCTCGCCGGCTCGCTGATCCTCGGCTTCCTCGACCTCCAGGCCGGCCAGGCGCAGAACAAGTTCTACACCGAACTCGAGGACTGGCTGGCGACCGTCACCGATCTCGACCCGACCATGGTCGACATGACCGACCGCGCCGCCTCCGGCGACGATCTCCGCCTCGCGGTCGAGCGGCTGACGGCGGCGCTGCAGGAAGGCGGCGCCGGCGCGCCGGGCTCCTCGCAGCGGGCGACGGCGGCCATGGCCAATCTCGCCGAGGGCATCCAGGGCCTCGTCCAGCATATGCGGTCCGAGCAGCAGGTGGTGCGCGGCTGGGTGGAGCAGCAGGCCGACCAGCAGCGCGACATCCAGCAATTGCTGGAGGTCATCGCCCGCGCGCTCAAGCAGCCGACGCCGGGGGGCTAGCTCTTGGCCGTACGAGCCCGCCGCCGCGAGGCGAGAAGCGACGTCTGGCCGGCCTTCGTCGACGTCCTCTCCAACCTCCTGCTGGTCTTCATCTTCCTCCTGTCGATCTTCGCGCTGCTGCAATATCTGCAGACGCGCGAGATCACCGGCAAGGACACGGTGCTGAACCGCCTCAACGCGCAGATCGCCGATCTGACGGAGTTGCTCGCCATGGAGCGCTCCAACAAGCAGGAACTCACCGACGAACTGCAGAATGTCCGCGCTTCGCTCGCCGCCGCGGCCGCCGAGCGCGACCGCCTCAAGGGCGCCGCCGACAGCGCGTCGGCCGCCGCGGGCTCGGCCGACGGCCAGATCGCGATCATCACCAAGGCGCTCGAGAACGAGAAGGTGGTGAGCCAGAAGGCGCTGTCGCAGGTCGAGATCCTCAACCAGCAGATCGCCGCGCTGCGCCGGCAGATCGCGGCGCTCGAGGATGCGCTCGGCGCCTCGGAAAAGCGCGACCGCGAGAGCCAGGCGCAGATCGCCGATCTCGGCAAGCGCCTCAACGTCGCCCTCGCCCAGCGCGTGCAGGAACTGTCGCGCTACCGCTCCGACTTCTTCGGGCGGCTGCGCGAGATCCTTGGCGACCGGCCGGATATCCGCGTCGTCGGCGATCGTTTCGTCTTCCAGTCGGAAGTGCTGTTCCCCTCCGGTTCGGACGAGTTCAACGAAGCCGGCAAGGCCGAACTCGACAAGCTCGCCGATGCGCTGAAGCAGCTCGAGGGCGAAATCCCGCCGGAGATCGCCTGGGTGCTGCGCGTCGACGGCCACACCGATGCGCGCCCGCTCTCGGGCTCCGGCCGCTTCCGCAACAATTGGGAACTGTCCTCGGCCCGCGCCATCGCGGTCGTGCGCTACCTGATCGATCGCGGCGTGCAGCCGCAGCATCTGGTCGCCGCCGGCTTCGGCGAATTCCAGCCGATCGAGCCCGGCACCTCCGACGAGGCCAACGCCAAGAACCGCCGCATCGAGCTGAAGCTCACGGAGCGCTGACGCGCCTCAGCCGGCCAAGCGCTCGGGGCGCGCCACGCTGCGCCGGAAGTCCTCCGGCGCGAGGCCGGTCGCCTTGCGGAAGGCACGCGCGAAATTCGCCGGCGCCGAATAGCCGAGTTCGGCGGCGATATCGGTGACCGACGCCGTGGTGCCCATCAGCAACTCGCCCGCACGCCTGGCACGGATATGATTGCCAAGGCTGCGGAAGTCCGTCCCCTTGTCCTTCAGGACGCGTTGCAGCGTCCGCGTGCTGATATCCAGCGCATGCGCGGCGCCATCGAGCGACAGCGATCCGGCCAGCACCTGCGTCCAGATCTGCGCCGCGACCACGCCGACGAGGTCGCCCCGGCTCGCCGGCTCGAGCCTTGCCCGGGCGAGATCGTCGACCGTGATCAGCCGCCGGACCGGAGCCCTGGCGCGAGGCGCTGTCAGAAGACGGGCGGGAAAGGAGATCGCCACCGCCGGCGCATCGAAGACCACCGGGCAGCCAAAGGTTTCCTCGAAACGTGCCGCCACCGCCCCGGACGGCCGCGCGATGTTGAATTCGATTCGGACGGGCTTCCAGGCCGGCCCCGCGAAGGCGCGGCAGAGATCGAGCATGACCGCGACGGCGCCGGCGGCGACATGGACATAGGCCGAGCTGCCGCGCGCGGCGCTGACATATCGGAAGCGCGCCATGCCTTGCTCAACGGACAGCGTGATGACCTCGCCGCAGCTGTGATAGTCGAGTGTCGCGGCCGCCCGCGTGACCGCCGCGCCAAGCGTCTCCGCGGAGAGCACATAGTCTCCCCAGCAGCCATAGCTGGCGAAGGAGAGATGCGGCGCGATCATCAGCCCGAGATGCGCCTCCTTCGTCCGCCTTTCGACCTCCCGGAGAAACTCGGTCATGGTCACATGCGGAATGAAGCAGTCGCGATCCTCGATCAGCTCGATATCGAGCATCGCCGCCCGGTTCGCCTGCCTGAGGACGGTCTCCCCGAAGGCGTGGCGCACCATCGCCGGCACGCCTGCCAGCGCCGTGACGGAGATCAGCGTCGGCGCCGCGCTCCCGGCCTCACGCGGTATCCGGCGCGGTTGTGGCGCAAATTGAGTGGTCGGCCCGCCCAAGACTGTCCATTCCTTCGCGGGCGCGGCGGGCGGGGGCCCGCCGGAAAAGCGCAGAATACTGGCACACCGGTCGCGGCGTTGCGAGCGGCGGGCCGTGCGAAAAGGGGACAACCAATGCGAAGGATTTCGAGACTGCTGCTCGTCGCGGGCCTCGCCATATCCGTGGGGCCGGCCGCTGCCGTGACGGTGGACGAGGCGAAGAAGATCGCTCTCGATGCCTATGTCTACGGCTATTCGCTCGTGACGACCGAGGTCACGCGCGTCCAGATGACCAATGTCGACAAGGCCGAAGGCCTTCATGCGCCGATGGGCCGGTTCGCCAATGTGAAGCGCTACCCGCCGGGCGACTATCGCGGCGTCTCGGCGCCGAACGCCGACACGCTCTATTCGCTCGCCTGGATGGACCTCGGCGCCGAGCCCTGGGTGTTCTCGCATCCCGACATGGGCGACCGCTTCTTCCTCTTCCCGACCTACAGCCTCTGGATGCCCGTGATCGCCTCGCCGGGCATGCGGACGGCCGGTGGCAAGGCCGCGACCTATCTTCTCGCCGGTCCCGGCTGGAAGGGCGAGGTCCCGGCTGGCATGACGAAGATCGACGTGCCGACCCGCTATGTCCTCATCCTCGGCCGCACCTATGCCAATGGCACCGAGAAGGACTATGACGAGGTCAACGCGCTGCAGGCCCAATACGACGTCCGTCCGCTCGCGGCCTATGGCAAGGCGGACTATGTCTACAAGGCGCCGCCGGTCGATCCCAATCCCGGTTATTCGATGACCGACAAGCCGCAGGATGTGATCCTCGGCATGGGCACGGAGGGTTATTTCAACCGCCTCGCGACCCTGATGTGCCACGACGCGCCGCCCGCCAAGGAAGATGCGCCGGTCCTCGCCGAGATGGCGAAGATCGGCATCGAGCCGTGCAAGCCGTTCAGCCTGTCGGCGCTCGGCGAGGAGACCGCCGCCGCGCTCAAGGATCTGCCGCAGCAGGCGCTCGATACGCTCGGCAAGAATCAGTCGGCGATGGGCGTCGAGGAAAAGGGCTGGATCTTCACCAAGGGTCTCGGCGACTACGGCACCGACTATCTGAAGCGCGCGCTCGTCGCGGCCTTCGGTTGGCCGGCCAATCTCCAGGAAGACGCGGTCTATCCCTACACGACCGTCGACAAGGACGGCCAACCGCTCTCCGGCGCCAACAAGTATACGCTGACCTTCGCCAAGGGAGAGGAGCCGCCGGTCAACGGCTTCTGGTCGATCACCATGTATGAGATCGACCAGGGCTGGTGGTTCGTGCCCAACCCGCTCAACAAGTTCACGGTCAGCCCGCGCGACAACCTCGTTCCGAACGCCGACGGCTCGGTGACGCTCTATTTCCAGAACGAGTCGCCCGGCAAGGACAAGGAAGCGAACTGGCTGCCGGCGCCGAAGGGCGCGTTCCTGCCGATGATCCGGATGTACTGGCCGAAGGAGAAGGCCCCGTCGATCCTCGATGGCACGTGGCTGCCGCCGCAGATCGTCAAGGTGAACTGACGGACGATCAGCCGGATGTCACCAATGGGGCGGACGCGGGCGACCGCGCCGCCCTCTTTCTATCTTCGATGTCACGCCGCGTCGGCGCGGAACTGCAGCCGGGCGAGGCGGGCATAGAGGCCGCCCGCCGCGACGAGTTCGTCGTGGCGGCCCTGCTCGACGATGCGGCCGTCTTCCATCACGAGGATGCGGTCGGCCTTCAGGATCGTCGCCAGCCGATGCGCGATGACGATCGTCGTGCGCCCTTCCATCAGCCGGTCGAGCGCCTGCTGCACCGCCGCCTCGCTCTCGGCATCGAGCGCGCTGGTCGCCTCGTCGAGGAGGAGCAGCGGCGCATCGCGCAGCACGGCGCGGGCGATGGCGATGCGCTGGCGCTGCCCGCCCGACAGCGTGACGCCGCGCTCGCCGAGTTCGGTGTCATACCCCTTCGGCATCGCCGAGACGAAGCCGTCGGCATGCGCGGCCGAGGCGGCGGCGCGGATCGCGGCTTCGCCGGCTCCGGCCGTGCCGAAGGCGATGTTCTCGCTCGCGCTGGCGGCGAAGATCACCGGATCCTGCGGCACGATCGCGACATGTCGCCGCCACTCGGTCGGATCGAGGCGCGCGAGGTCGGTGCCGTCGACGAGGACGCGGCCGGAGGCCGGATCGTAGAAGCGCAGGATCAGGTTGAAGAGCGTCGACTTGCCGGCGCCCGAGGGGCCGACCACGGCGACGCGCTCGCCCGGGCGGACGGCGAAATCGATGCCGTGCAGCGCCGTCGCGCCGCCGCCTTCGGGATAGCGGAAGGTCACGCGCTCGAAGCTGACGCCGCCGCGCAGCGGCTTGGGCAGTGGCAGCGGCGATGCCGGCGCGGCGATGCTCGGCCGCTCGTCGAGGATCTCGGAGAGCCGCTCGGCCGCGCCGGCGGCATTGGCGATGTCGCCCCAGACCTGGCTGAGTTCGCCGAGCGCGCCGGCGCCGATGACGGCATAGAACAGGAACTGCCCGAGCGTGCCGGGGCTCATGCGCCCGGCGAGCACGTCCTGCGCGCCCCACCAGAGCACGGCGACCATGGACGAGAACACCATGAAGATGCCGAAGGCGGTCAGCGCGGCCCGCGCGGCGGTCGAGCTCCGCGCCGCATGGAAGGCGGCCTCGACCGAGCGGGCGAAGCGGCCGGCGACCGATGCCTCGGCCGTGAAGGCCTGCACGGTGCGCATCGCGCCGATCGCTTCGCTGGCATAGGCCGAGGCGGCGGCCAGCATGTCCTGCGCCTTGCGCGAGCGCAGCCTCACGCGGCGGCCGAAGGCGACGAGCGGCAGCACGACGACCGGCAGCGCGACGAGCACGAGCCCGGAAAGGCCGGGGCTGGTGACGACCATCATGGTGATCGCGCCGGCGAACATCACGAGGTTGCGCAGCGCGATCGAGACATTGGCGCCGGCCACAGCCTTGATCTGCGTCGTATCGGCGGTGAGCCGCGAGGCGATCTCGCCCGACTTGGTGCGGTCGAAGAAGTCGATGCCGAGCGCCGTCAGGTGACGGAACACGTCGGCCCGGAGATCCGCCACCACCCGCTCGCCGAGCCAGCTGACGAAATAGAAGCGGAGGCTCGATGAGGCGGCCAGCACCGCGACGACGGCGATGAGGGCGAGGAAATAGGTGTTGATGGCGGCCGCGTCGTCGGCATTGAAGCCGTGGTCGATCATTCGGCGGATGGCGATGGGGACGGTCAGCGTCGCGGCCGCCGCCGCGATCAGCGCCAGCCCGGCGGCGGCGAGCTGCACGCGGTAGCGCAGCAGATAGGGCAGAAGCATGCGAAGCGGCCTGAGCGAACGGCGCCGGCGCCCCTCCCCTTCCAGTGTCGCGCCCTTCGCTTCCGCCATATCGGTTTTGTCCTCACGCCTGCGACTTTGCCGGCTGCGGCTTAGTTGCACGCGGGAAACGGCCGATTCAAGCCGCGGCCGGCCCTTGTGCGCCGGGTGGGGGTGGGCTATATCGTCGCCCCGAACGAGCGGCCGTCCATGGGGCGGCCGCATTCCCATTCACATGGCCGAAGGGTCGTCGCGGCATCGAGCCGAGCGGTCCCGGAACGACACCCTTCTGAGGACCGAGCGATGAAGAAGAACATTCATCCCGACTACCACTGGATCACGGTCGTGATGACCAACGGTACCGAGTACAAGACCCGCTCGACCTATGGCGAGGACGGGGCGCGGATGAATCTCGACATCGATCCGACGACCCATCCGGCCTGGACCGGCGGCGACCAGCGCCTGCTCGACCGCGGCGGCCGCGTCTCGCGCTTCAACAACAAGTTCAAGGGCTTCATCGGCAGCTGATCGCCGACGAAACATCAAGGACGAATCGAAACCCCGGCCTCTGGCCGGGGTTTTTCGTTCGTGGAACCGTGAGTGGCGAAGCGGCGGCGCCTCAGTCGCCGCCGCCGAAGGCGCGGGCGAGCCGGCCGAGCGCATGGCTGACGGGATTGTCGGCCGCCGGCTCCGGCAAGGCCCCGGAGAGCGCGTCGTCGAGGCGGACGACCCGCTCCTGCAGCCTGACGGAACGCTCGACGAGGTCGCGCAGCCGCGCCGGCAGTTCCTCCCAGGCCGGGCCGGTGACGGCGGAGCTGTAGCCGCGCAGCCGGACCTTGGCCTTTTCCTGGCCCGCCTGCTCGGCGGTCATCTCGCCCTCGTTGACGGCCCGCTGCAACAGCAGCCAGGAGGCGATCTGCATCAGCCGCGTGGTGAGGCGCATCGATTCGGTCGCATAGCCGAGCGAGGCCCCGCGCGAAAGCTCTCGCGATTCGGTCCTGCCGTCGCCGTCGAGATAGCCGGCGGTCTCCTCGACCAGCGCCATGCCCTCGCGGAACAGCGACTTGAACGTGTCGGAATGCGCGAGGCGGCGTCCGAACACGATCGGCGCGGCGCCGTGGCCTTCGGCGGTTTCGTCGGTCGTGATCAAGCGTGTCGTCTCCCGAAAGGGCCGTGGCGTCGTTCCGGAGAGCATGGCAGCGAACCGCTAAGGGAATCCTGCCGCGCGACCGAAGCCGGCGCAAAAAAAGAGCCGCTGAAACGACGGCTCTTATAGGCCAACAGGGAGGGAGGGAGACAGAGCGGACAGGCGCCGCTCGGACCTGCAAATGCAGGCAGGGTCCATAATCGCATGTAAAGGTTAACGAGATCCTAACTCTTGAAGAAGGACGACGCTGCCGATCGCGAGGCCGTCTTGGCGGCGATCGCCTCGCGCAGGCGGACGATTTCGGCGTCGAGAAGCGCGATGCGCGCCTCCAGTTCGTCGATCGAAAGCGTGGCGAGATCCTCCCCAATCCTGTGCGGCTGCGGCTTCTCGCGCGGCGGGTCGTCGAAAAGGGCCATGGCCTTCCCTCCTGCAGATGCTTGTCTCGAGCGTTCCCCGACCAGAGATTAGGGAGCGGCAGCGGCTCCGTCGAGCCGCCGGACGAGAGGATGACCCGCATGGATGCGCTGCCCGAAACCATGACCGCCGTTGCGATCCGGGAGCCGGGCGGGCCTGAGGTGCTGACGGCCGTCGAGCGGCCGGTGCCGCGGCCCCGACCCGGCGAGGTGCTGATCCGCGTCGCCGCAGCCGGCGTGAACCGGCCCGACGTCTTCCAGCGGCGCGGCGGCTACCCGCCTCCGGCCGGCGCCTCCGACCTTCCCGGCCTTGAGATCGCCGGCACGATCGCGGCGCTGGGAGCAGGCGTCGGCGGTCACGCTATCGGCGATCCGGTGACGGCCCTCGTGTCGGGCGGCGGCTATGCGGGCTTCGCCGTCGCGCCGGCCGGCTCCGCCCTCCCCGTCCCCGCCGGTCTCTCGATGGTCGAGGCGGCGGCGCTGCCGGAGACGGTCTTCACCGTCTGGCACAATGTGTTCGAGCGCGGCCGTCTCGAGGCGGGCGAAACGCTGCTGGTGCATGGCGGGTCCTCCGGCATCGGCACGACGGCGATCCAGCTTGGCGTCGCGCGCGGCGCGCGCGTTCTGGCGACGGCCGGCTCGCCGGCGAAATGCGCCGCCTGCATCCGCCTCGGCGCCGGCCGCGCGATCGACTACCGCCGCGAGGATTTCGTCTCGGCGACGCTGGAGGCGACGGACGGCAAGGGCGCCGACGTGATCCTCGACATGGTCGGCGGCGACTATGTTCCGCGCAACATCGCCGCCGCCGCCGTCGATGGCCGCATCGTGCAGATCGCCTTTCTCGGCGGCTCGCGCGTCGACGCCGATTTCCAGCGCCTGATGGTCAAGCGCCTCACCTGGACCGGGTCGACCCTTCGCGCTCGTCCGGACGAGTTCAAGGCGCGGCTGGCGGCCGAGGTGCGGCGCCATGTCTGGCCGCTCGTCGAATCGGGCGAGATGCGGCCGGTCATCGATCGCACCTTCCCGCTTGCCGCCGCCGCCGAAGCGCATCGGCGGATGGAGAGTTCGGAGAATGTCGGAAAAATCGTGCTCACGATCTGAGTGGTGAAACCGATCGGCCCTTCCCGCATTGGATGTTTTGGGAAGGAGACCGCCATGACCATGACCCTCAGAAACCTCCATCTGCCGATCGCCCATCGCATGCTCGTGCTCGATGCGCGCGGAAATCGCGTCGGCCGTGTCGATGGGCTGGCCGAGGGGAATGAGATCCGCCTGACGCGCGACGATTCCCCGGACGGCGTCCATCACTACATCCCGCTCGACTGGGTCGCGGAGATCGGACGCGCCGTTCATCTCAACAAATGTTGCGTTGAAATCTATCGCGATCGCATGTGATCGCGCTGGTCTCAAGCAGCGGCGCGCGCCTCAGCCGACGGCTTCTTGGGCGCGCCAAGTTGGCCGCGCTTGAGGCTCTTCGAAATGAGCCGTGAATCGGCTATGAATACCAGGCCGTGAACCACAAACAGCAAGGAGGAACGGCATGCAACGCCAAAATACATGGATCTGGGTCGTCGTCGTCATCGTCGTCATCGTCGTCGCATGGTTCTGGTGGAGTTCGCGCGCCGTCGCTCCGACCGCGCCGCCGCCTCCTGCCGCGACCGAGACCGCACCGGCCCCGGCTGCTCCCGCGACCCCGGCTCCCGCGACGCCTGCGCCGGCCGAGCCCGCTCCGGCCACGCCGGCCCCGGCGACGCCCGCTCCGGCCAACTGATCTCGCAGTTTCCTTGCGAAGGGCGCGGCCTCCGCCGCGCCCTTCTTCATTGGGGGCGCGGTCACGCCGCGTTTGATTCGAGGCGGGGCGCGGTCTATATAGCGGTGATCCCCGTCATTCAGACGACATGCTGCTCATCCGGCTCGCCAGCCGGGCGGGCGATCAGGAGAGACTTATGTCGAACATCCCGCTGATGCCGAAGGCGACCGCCGTCTGGCTCGTCGAGAACACCTCGCTCGGGTTCGACCAGATCGCCGAATTCTGCAAGCTGCACCCGCTCGAGGTGAAGGCGATCGCCGATGGCGAGTCGGCTCAGACCATCAAGGGCCTCGACCCCGTGCTGACCGGGCAACTGACGCGCGAGGAGATCGACCGCGCCCAGCGCGATCCGAAGCACAAGCTCAAGATGGCCGACACCAAGGTCCGCGTGCCGGTGCAGAAGCGCAAGGGTCCGCGCTACACGCCCGTTTCGCGCCGCCAGGATCGCCCGAATGCCATTCTCTGGCTGCTGCGCAATCATCCCGAGCTGAAGGACGCGGCGATCATGCGCCTCGTCGGCACGACCAAGCCGACGATCGATTCGATCCGCGGCCGCAGCCACTGGAACTCGACCAACCTGACGCCGATGGACCCGGTGACGCTCGGCCTCTGCTCGCAGATCGATCTCGACTTCGAGGTCGACAAGGCCGCGAAGAGCGCCCCGCCGCGCGAATACACGCCCGAGGGCGAGACGCTGCTGCGGCCCGAGGAGACGACCGCGGCCGACGCGCTGGCCGCCGCGGCGCTCCGCTCCTACCGCCCCGAGGAGCCGAAGGAAGAGGAGCTCGACGCCGACGCGGTGTTCGCCAAGCTCAAGTCGCTCAAGGGCCCGGTCGACGAGGAAGACGAGGACCTCTGAGCCTCGCCGACAGAGGGCGGGAGGCGCTGGAGCCTCACGCCTTCACCGGCACCGTGTAATTGAGGGCGAGGCGGCCGCCATCGGCATAGATCGTCTCGCCCGTGATATAGCTGGCATCGTCGGACGCGAGGAAGACGGCGATCGCCGCGATCTCGGACGGCTCGCCGATCCGCCCGAGCGGCGTGCGCGAGAGGAGCCGCCGCTTCGCCTCCGGATCATTGTTGACGCTGGCGAGGATGTCGGTCGCGATCGAGCCCGGCCCGATCGCATTGACGCGGATGCCGCGCGGCGCCAGCGAAACCGCCATTGCCCGCGTCAATTGCATCAGCCCGCCCTTCGAGGCCGTGTAGGGCACCTGGTTCGGCAGGCCGAACACCGCATTCACCGAGGTCATGTTGACGATGGCGCCCGGCGTTCCGCCGGCGTCGACCCGCTCCGCCATATGCCGCGCCACCGCCTGGCCGCAGAGGAACGCGCCCTTCAGGTTGACGCGCAGCACGCGGTCGAAATCCTCTTCCGAAACATCGAGGAAGTCGCCGGCCGCGACGATGCCGGCATTGTTGACGAGGATGTCGACCTCGCCGCCGAAATCCAGCGCCGCGGCGAGGAGATTGGCGACGTCGTCGCGATCGCCGACATCTGTGCGCACGAAACGGCAGGCGCCGAGCGATCCGAGCCGCTCGATCGCCGCCGCGCCGGCGTCGGCGTCGATATCCGCGATGACGACCCGCGCCCCCTCGGCCATGAACCGCTCGGCGATGGCATAGCCGATCCCCTTGGCACCGCCGGTGACGATGGCGACCCTGTTTTCGAGCTTCACGATGCCGCTCCTTCGCTGGTTGACCAGCGTCGATTGATAGCCGCGCCGCGTCCGCCGCGACACGAGAGAATCCGCCATTTTCCGCGCCGAGACGCTTTGACGCCCTTTGGGCCATCTGCTATGAGAGCGCCGGAATCGGGACGAGGACGACCGGCGGGCGCTGCCCTTCGGCTCCTCGCCGGGGAAAAAGACCATCCGTTTCGGATCAAGACAGGACGCACCCGCGTGCAGATACTCGTTCGCGACAACAACGTCGACCAGGCGCTCAAGGTCCTCAAGAAGAAGATGCAGCGCGAAGGCATCTTCCGTGAGATGAAGCTGCGCGATTTCTACGAGAAGCCGTCGGTCAAGCGCGCCCGCGAGAAGGCGGAGGCCGTGCGCCGCGCCCGCAAGCTGGCCCGCAAGAAGGCCCAGCGCGAGCTCGGCATCGTGGCTGCGCCCAAGGGCGCGGCGGCCAAGGGCCGTCACTGAGCCCAGGATACTGCGCCCAGGATCGCGCGAGCGTCGGCAGGCGGTGGCCGGCCGCTTGCTGCGCCCTATCTGTTGAACGAGGGTAACGAGCCCGCCGCCGCGGAGCCCGTTGCCCTTGTTCCGTTTTCTGCTCCGCTTCAGCGCGGCCGAAAGGATATCCGGATGAGCCTGTTGATGCCGACGGCCCCCTCGAAGCCCGGTCTGCTGCGCGCGGCGAGCTTCGCCTCGGCCGGCCTGATGGCGCTGGCGCTCGCCGCCTGCCAGTCCTCGACGGGCATGGGCGGACCGGAAGCGGGCATCGATCCGGCGACCGCCTCGCCGACCAACATCGCATCGCTCAGCAATGTCGTCGGCCAGAATCCGACCGATGCCTCGGCCTATAATGTCCGCGGCACCGCCTTCGGCCGCGCCGGCAAGTACCAGGACGCGATGGCCGACTTCAACAAGGCCATCCAGCTCAATCCGAACTTCTTCCAGGCCTATGCCAACCGCGCGCTGGTCGAGCGCAGGCTGAAGCAGGACCAGCAGGCCCTCGCCGACTACAACACGGCCATCCAGATCAATCCGAACTACAGCGACGCCTATGTCGGGCGCGCGAATCTCTACCGCTCGCAGGGCCAGGTCGACCTCGCCCTCGCCGATCTCACCAAGGCGATCGAGCTCGAGCCGAACGATCCCAAGGGCTATTACAACCGCGCCCTGATCTACCAGAGCCAGAACCGCCACGACGACGCGATCTCGGACCTGACGGCGGCGACGACCTACGCGCCGAACCAGATCGACCCCTATCTCTCGCGCGGCCTCTCCTATCTCGCGATCGGCGACTACAAGGCAGCGCTGGACGATTTCAACATCGCGGTGCGCAAGGACAAGCAGTCCTATCTCGGCTGGACCTATCAGGGTCTCGCGCTGGAGAAGCTCGGCGAGCCCGGCAAGGCGCATGACGCCTTCGCAAGAGCGCAGATCATCAACCCGAACTACGCCCCGGCCCGCGACGGCATGCGCCGCACGGCGCCGCAGGGCACCTGAGGCCTCAGGCTTTCGGGCGGTCGAGCAGAAGCCCGATCAGGATGTCGTCGTGGAAGGCGCCCTCGGCGAACTGGGCACTCGGCACGACGCCGTAGCGCTCGAATCCGAGGCCATCATAGAGCGCCCGCGCCTCGGCATTGCCGCCCGACACGACCGCATCGAGAAAACGAGCATGCTGCGCGGCGTGCTCGATGACGGCGCGCACCAGATCCCGCGCGATGCCGCGCCCGCGATGGGCCGGCTGCACATAGACGCCCCAGAGCGTGCCGCGATGGCGTTGCTTCTCGCGCTCATTGGCGCCGAAGCCCGCCATGCCGACGAGATCATCGCCCACGAAGGCCCCGAAGACGGCCGAGGGCCAGGCCTCGGCGAGGCGGCGCAGCACCTCCGCGTCGGAAATGGCCGCATCCTCGGCCGGCGTCGTCAGGAAGGCGACCGGCGCAAGCGTCACCGCCTCGCGCCGGAGCGCCCGGTAGGCGGCGAGATCCGCCGCCCCCAGAACGCGGATGGCAACGGCGTCGCCGCCGGCGTCCATCTCAGTCCAGCGCCTTGACGATGCTCTCGACCATCTTCTTGGCGTCGGCGAACAGCATCATCGTGTTGTCCTTGAAGAACAGCTCGTTCTCGACGCCGGCATAGCCGGAGCCCATGCCGCGCTTCACGAACAGAACCGTGCCCGCCTTCTCGACGTCGAGGATCGGCATGCCGTAGATCGGCGAGGACTTGTCGGTCTTGGCCGCCGGGTTGGTCACGTCGTTGGCGCCGATGACGAAGGCGACATCGGCCTGCGCGAACTCGGAATTGATGTCCTCGAGCTCGAACACCTCGTCGTAAGGCACATTCGCCTCGGCGAGCAGCACGTTCATGTGGCCCGGCATGCGGCCCGCGACCGGATGGATGGCGTATTTGACCTCGACGCCATGCGCCTTGAGCTTGTCGGCCATTTCGCGCACGGCATGCTGCGCCTGCGCCACCGCCATGCCATAGCCTGGCACGACGATGACCTTGGAGGCGTTCTTCATGATGAAGGCCGCGTCGTCGGCCGAGCCCTGCTTGACCGGCCGCTGCTCGACCACCCCGCCGCCCGCCGCCGCCGTCTCGCCGCCGAAGCCGCCGAGGATGACGGAGATGAACGAGCGGTTCATCGCCTTGCACATGATGTAGGAGAGGATCGCGCCCGACGAGCCGACCAGCGCGCCGGTGACGATCAGCGCGGTATTGCCGAGCGTGAAGCCGATGCCCGCCGCCGCCCAGCCCGAATAGGAGTTGAGCATCGAGACGACGACCGGCATGTCCGCGCCGCCGATCGGGATGATGATGAGGCCGCCGAGCACGAGGCTGACGATCACCACCAGCCAGAACCAGACCGGGTTGCCGGTGACGACCAGTGCGACGATGAGCAGGACCAGCAGCGCGGCCAGCGCGATGTTGATCGCATGGCGCATCGGCAGGAGGATCGGCTTGCCCGACATGTTGCCGTTGAGCTTGGCGAAGGCGATCACCGAACCGGTGAAGGTGATCGCGCCGATCGCGACGCCGAGGCTCATCTCGACCAGCGCCTGGCGATGGATGTCACCGACCTCGCCGATGCCGAACGCCGCCGGCGCATAGAGCGCGGCGGCCGCCACCATGACGGCCGAGAGGCCGACGAGGCTGTGGAAGGCGGCGACGAGTTGCGGCATCGCCGTCATGGCGATGCGCCGCGCGACGACCGCGCCGACGCCGCCGCCGATGGCGAGACCGAGGATGATCAGCGTCCAGGAAAGGCCGCTGCTGGGCGCCGCGAGCACCAGCGTCGTCAAGATGGCGATGGCCATGCCGACCATGCCGTAGAGATTGCCCTGGCGCGAGGTCGCGGGGCTGGAGAGCCCGCGCAGCGCCATGATGAACAGGACGCCGGAGACGAGATAGAGGACGGCGGTGACGTTGGCTGTGGTCATCGCGGCGTCCTCACTTCGTCTTTTTCTTGTACATCGCCAGCATGCGGCTGGTGACGAGGAACCCGCCGAAGATGTTCACGCTGGCGAGGATGAGGCCCACGAAGCCGAAGCCCTGCGCGAGCGAATGGCCGGTGGAATTGCCGACCGCCTCGACGCCGACGGCGAGCAGCGCGCCGACCACGATCACCGAGGAGATGGCGTTGGTGACCGACATCAGCGGCGTGTGCAGCGCCGGCGTCACCGACCAGACGACATAGTAGCCGACGAAGATCGCGAGGACGAAGATCGACAGGCGGAAGACGAAGGGATCGATCACGCCGCCCGAGGCGGCATGCACGGCCATCGCCGCGGCGTCGCCGAGGCCGCCCTCGCCGGGAACGCCGGCCTGGACGGCATATTGATGCGCGGCCGCGGCCGCTTCCTGGGCCGCCTGCGCGGCTGCGGTGGCGGCATCGGCAGCGGCCCGCGCGGCGCTCGCCGCCTGTTCCGGCGTCAGATTGGCCATGGCCATGGCTCCTTGTGTCAGGCGGGGACCGTCTCGGCGAGTTTCGGCTTGAACGCGGCATGCACGATGGCGCCGTCGCGCGTCAGAAGCGTCGCCTTGACGAGTTCGTCGTCCCAGTTGACCGCGACCACTTTTGAGGTCTTGTCGATCATCGTCTCGAGGAAGGCGGCGAGGTTCTTGGCGTAGAGCTGCGAGGCGGTCGCCGGAATGCGGCCCGCGACATTGAGATGCCCGACGATGCGGCGGCCGTCGATATCGACAACCTCGCCGGCGACGCTGCCCTCGACATTGCCGCCGCGCTCGACCGCGAGATCGACCAGCACCGCGCCGGGGCGCATCGAGGCGACCATCGCCGCCGTCACCAGCCGCGGCGCGGCCCGGCCCGGGATCAGCGCCGTGGTGATGACGATGTCCTGCTTCTTGATGTGCTCGGCGACGAGCGCGGCCTGCTTGGCCTGATATTCGGCCGACATCGGCTTCGCATAGCCGGCGGCGGTCTCGGCCTGGCGGAATTCCTCGTCCTCGACGGCGATGAACTTGGCGCCGAGGCTCTCCACCTGCTCCTTGGCGGCCGGGCGGACATCGGTCGCGGTCACGACGGCGCCGAGGCGCCGCGCGGTGGCGATCGCCTGCAGGCCGGCGACGCCGGCGCCCATGACGAAGACACGCGCGGCCGGCACGGTGCCGGCGGCGGTCATCATCATCGGCAGCGCGCGGTCATAGGTGGCCGCGGCGTCGATGACCGCCTGGTAGCCGGCGAGGTTCGCCTGGCTGGAAAGGACGTCCATGACCTGCGCGCGGGTGATGCGCGGCATGAATTCCATGGCGAAGGCGGAGATGCCCGCATCCGCCATCGCCGCCACCGCGTCCTCATGGCCGTAAGGGTCCATGGTGGCGATCACGAGCGCGCCGCGCCGGTAGGACGGCAGTTCGCCGGCGCCCGGACGGCGCACCTTCAGCACCACGTCGGCATCGGCGAGCGTCGCCGCGGCATCGTCCGCGATGCGCGCCCCGGCCGCCTCGTAGTCGGCATCGACGATGCGCGATTTGAGGCCGGCGCCCCGCTCGACGACGACCTCGGCGCCGAGCGCCACGAACTTCTTGACCGTGTCGGGGGTCGCGGCGACGCGCGTCTCCCCGCCGTCGATCTCCGCGGGAACAGCGATCTTCATGGATTGTCCTCGACTGTGAGCGGACGCCGCGCGGGCACCGCCTTGCATCGGGCCGCCAAAAGCGGCCCGTCGATGCTCAGAGCAGGAAGAACGCCATCAGGATGAGGATCACGACGACGGAGATGGTTCCCCACTTGGTGAGCGCCATGAAGAACGCATAGGTGCGCTCGTGCTCGGGATAGTCCATCGCGTTGTCAGCCATCGGCTCGTCTCCCTCGTGACGGATTGCAGCTGACCGGCCTATATCGCAGAAGCGGCATCGCCCGCAATCCGCCACGCTGACGCGCTTGCGCCGCGGCGCCTTCCCTCACGCGAGGCCGACTCCGCCAAGCGCCGCCTGCTGGCGGTGGCCGAGCAGGCGCGCGTCGAAGCCGTCCAGCGTTTCCATGAACAGGCGGTGGAAGTTCATCTCGGCCTTCAAGTGCAGGAACACCGCGCCGAGCCCGATCGCAGCGCGGTCCATGAAGACGAATTCGCGCGGCACGGTGACAGGCCCCTTCTCCTTCAGCACCTGATGAACGCGGAATGCCTCGCGGCGACCATATTCCGCCGGGGCGACGCCATCCGCGATGGTGCGCACGCGATCGTCCAGCAGCGGCGCATAGATGAAGCGCGCCCAGATGTTCAGCGCATCGATCAGTTCGTTCGAAAGCCCCTTGAAGCCCCAGCTCTCATAGGCGCCGACGACCCGTGCGCGATCGTCCTCCAGGAGCCCGTGGAAGAGATCCACGACGCCGGCGACGAAGGCCGGCGGGAAGATGCGGATGCAGCCATAGTCGAGCAGGTTGATGCCGGCCGCGACGCCGTCCTCCTGGAAGACTGTGTAGTTGCCGAGATGCGGGTCGCCATGGATGACGCCGTAATGGGCGAAGGGCGACCACCAGGCCGTGAACATCGCCGTTGCGATGCGGTTGCGCTCGTCGAGCGGCCGGTCGCGGAAATCGAGCAGCCGTCCGCCTTCCAGCCAGGTCAGCGTCAGCAGCCGCCCGGTCGAAAGGTTCGGCTCGACCTCGGGCACGCGCACGATCGGCGCCCCGTCGAGCATGATCTTGTACAGCAGCGCATGCCGCGCCTCGCGGCCATAGTCGAGCTCCTCGCGGATGCGTGCGCCGATCTCCTCGTAAATCTGGCTGGTGTCGATCGAGGAATCGATGCGGCGATAGACCGAGAACAGCATCTTGAGCTGCGTCAGGTCGGCCTCGACCGCGGACTGCATGTCCGGATATTGCAGCTTGACGGCGAGCGCGGTGCCGTCCTTGCCGGTGGCGCGGTGCACCTGGCCGAGCGAGGCCGCCGCCGCCGGCTGGCGCTCGAACGCCGCGAAGCGCTTCTCCCAGTCCGGCCCGAGTTCGGCCTGCATGCGGCGGCGCACGAAGGGCCAGCCCATCGGCGGCGCGTTCGACTGCAATTGCGAGAGTTCGGCCGCATATTCCGGCGGCACGAGATCGGGCACCGTCGAGAGGATCTGCCCAACCTTCATCAGCGGCCCCTTGAGGCCGCCGAGCGCGCTGGCGAGATCCGCCGCGTGCTTCTCCTTGTCGAGCGAGGAGCCGAACAGCCGCGACGAAGCGACCTTCGCCGCAACGCCTCCGACATTCACGCCGACGCGGGCATAACGGGACAGGCGGCCGGTGAGACGGTTGCGTTCTGAATCGGACATAGAAATTATCCTCCTGAGTCGAAGGGACGCTTCGATCGACCAATCTTAAGAGGCAGCTCAAACTCTCACTCTTTGAGGCGTACACAGCCTAAGAGCAAAAAACAAATCGACACATATAATATAAAAGGAGGATCTGCTTTGGGGCTGTTTGAACCTGAGATTGAGGATGAGTACAATAGAACACTTTCAAATATAGATTTCTCGAACGACATATCTCGCCCGAATGCGCTCAGCGTACAAGACATAATTAAGGCACATTATCTGATTGCCAATCACTTCTATCTAGAAGGCGAGGGTCTAGGCGGGATAGGCCCTAGAGACGCCGGACTTCTTCACTCCGCCGCGCATAGACAAATAATTTCATTTGGAGGAAAGCAAAAATGGAATAGCATATATGACATTTGCGCGACACTATTCTTTGGATTGATTATGAATCATCCGTTCCACGATGCAAATAAACGAACGGCTCTCCTAAGTTCCATATATCTACTGTACAAGTCTGGCCTGTGCCCAAAAATAGAAGAGAAAGAACTAGAAGATTTTACAGTTTTTGTGGCAGACAATAATCTTGATCGCTTCTCAAGATTCAGAGAACTGAGGAAAAGCAGCGAAGATCCGGAAGTCGAATTTATTTCCTATTTCCTCAGGAAGAGCACGCGACCCATCGACAACACGTCGTACACAATAACGTATCGCCAACTTGAATCGATATTGAATCGAAACGGGTTTTATATGGAGAATCCGTATAAGAATTACATCGACATTGTAAAATATGAAGAGCGTCGCCCTATCCTAGGAATGTTCGGAAAGCCGAAGAAGGAAGCCAGAAGAGTTCTCAATATCGGCTTTCCGAGATGGTCGGCCGAAGTGGCGCGATCAACTCTCAAGGAAATACGGGAGGCGACCGAACTCTCAAGTAAACATGGCGTAGACTCAGCTTCGTTTTTCCGAGGCGTCGACGCGATGCAAAGCCTGATTGCTACCTACAACGAGCCATTAATGCGGCTTGCGCACCGCTAAGCCCACTAACTATCCATCGCCTCCAGCTCGCTGATGAAGCCTTCGAGTACCGAGAGGCCCTTCTGCCAGAATTCGGGGTCGGTGGCGTCGAGGCCGAAGGGAGCGAGGAGTTCGGCGTGGTGCTTGGTGCCGCCGGCCTTCAGCAGCGCGAAATAGCGGTCCTGGAAGCCGCTCTCCGCCTCGCGATAGACGGCATAGAGCGAGTTCACGAGGCAGTCGCCGAAGGCATAGGCGTAGACATAGAAGGGCGAATGGATGAAGTGCGGGATATAGGTCCAGAACAGCTCGTAGCCCGGCCCGAGGCGGATCGCGTCGCCGAGGCTCTCGCGCTGGACATCCATCCAGATCGCGTTCAGCCGGTCCGAGGTCAGTTCGCCCTCGCGCCGCTCGGTATGGACCTTGCGCTCGAAGCTGTAGAACGCGATCTGGCGCACGACCGTGTTGATCATGTCCTCGACCTTCGAGGCCAGCATCGCCTTGCGCTGCACCGGATCGGTCGTGGCGTCGAGCAGCGCGCGGAAGGTCAGCATCTCGCCGAAGACGCTCGCCGTTTCGGCGAGGGTGAGCGGCGTCGGCGCCATCAGCGGGCCCTGCGGCCCCGCCAGCACCTGATGCACGCCATGGCCGAGCTCATGGGCGAGGGTCATCACGTCGCGCGTCTTGCCCTGGTAGTTGAGCAGCACATAGGGATGCGCCGAGGGTACCGTCGGATGCGCGAAGGCGCCGGGCGACTTGCCGGGCCGCACCGGCGCGTCGATCCAGCCCTTGTCGAAGAACTGCTCGGCGATCGTCGCCATCTCGGGCGAGAAGCGGCGATAGGCCGAGAGCACGGTGTCGCGCGCTTCCGACCAGGGAATGGTCCGGCTCGCCACCTTCGGCAGCGGCGCGTTGCGGTCCCAATGGTCGAGCCTCTCCTTGCCGAACCACTTCGCCTTCAGCGCATAATAGCGATGCGAGAGGCGGGGATAGGCGGCGCGCACGGCCGCGACCAGCGCATCCACCACCTCGGGCTCGACGCGGTTGGCGAGATGGCGCGATTCCGCGACGTCCTCGAAGCCACGCCAGCGGTCCGAGATCTCCTTGTCCTTCGCCAGCGTGTTGGTCACCAGCGTGAACAGACGGATATTCTCGGCGAAGGTCGCGGCGAGCGCGTCGGCCGCGGCCTTGCGCTTCGTCTCGTCGGGATCCTGCATCAGGTTGAGCGTCGGCTCGAGCGTCAGCATCTCGCCGTTCACGTCGAAGCGCAGCGAGGCCATCGTCTCGTCGAAGACGCGGTTCCAGGCGGCGCGCCCGGTGACCGACTTCTCGTGGAACAGCTGCTCGACCCGGTCCTCGAGCTGATAGGGCTTCTCCTTGCGGAGGTCCTCGAGCCAGGGGCGGTAATGGGCGAGCGCGGCGTCGGCCGCCATCGCCGCCTCGACCAGCGCATCGTCGATGCGGTTCATCTCCAGCGTGAAGAACAGCAGATGGCTGGCGGCGTCCGTCACCTTCTGCTGCACGTCGCCATAGAACTTGGCGCCGGCGGGATCGGTCGTGTCGCCGGAATAGACGAGACCGGCATAGGAGACGAGGCGGCCGAGCAGTTCGTCCAGCGCTTCATACTGGCGGATGGGCTCCACGAGCCCGCCTTCGCGCGCCAGCACTTCCAGCGTCCCCTTCCAGCGGGCCTCGAAGGCCTCGCTGTCGCGCGCCGCCTTCTCGAGGTCGCCCTGGATCTCGGGCGACTGGGTACCGGGATAGAGATCGGTCAGGTCCCATTCGGGCAGATGGCCGATGTCCCCGGCCGCGCTCGTCGCGGCGGCGGAGCTGAAGGTCTGGCGAAGGGTCATGGGAACGGGTCCGCTCTAGGAAAGACGTAGGGCTAGATAGGGTCGCAGGCGGGTCGGGATCAACAGGCGGGATCGACAAGTCGGGATTTGCAGGCCGGGGTCAACACCCGCTCTCCCCGGAGGTTGCCGTAAGGCCGACGTTAAGGAACGGCCGCGATCATGCCCTCCGTGGCCAGGCCCGGATGGGCAGCGTCGGGGGAGCGCGATGGCCGGAGAACCGGCCGCCGATGTCTTCGCGTATTCTCATCGTCGACGACGATCCCGTGCAGCGCCGGCTGCTGGAGGCAGCCGCCATGCGGCTCGGCCACAGCGCGGTGACGCTGGACAACGGGCGCGCGGCGGTCGAGATGCTCGCCGGCCCCGACGGCGATCGCTTCCATCTGATGATCCTCGATCTCGTGATGCCGGAACTCGACGGCATGGGCGTCCTCGAGCGCCTGCCCGCGCTCGGCCGCACGCTCCCCGTCATCGTCCAGACGGCGCATGGCGGCATCGATACGGTCGTCGGCGCGATGCGGGCCGGTGCGAGCGATTTCGTCGTGAAGCCGATGTCGGCCGAGCGCATCGAGGTCTCGATCACCAATGCGCTCCGCCTAGGCGCGCTGGAGGGCGAACTCCAGCGGGCGCGGCGCTCGGCCTCCGGCATGCTCTCCTTCCGCGACATCGTCACCGCGAGCCCGGCGATGGACCGCGTGATCGCCCTCGCGCGTCGCGCCGCCAGCTCGCAGATCCCGATCCTCATCGAGGGTGAGAGCGGCGTCGGCAAGGAATTGATCGCGCGCGCCATCCAGGGATCGGGCGATCGCAAGGCGAAGCCCTTCGTCACCGTCAACTGCGGCGCCCTCCCCGCCAATCTCGTCGAGTCGATCCTGTTCGGCCATGAGCGCGGCGCCTTCACCGGCGCGACCGAGAAGCATGCCGGCAAGTTCCAGGAGGCGCATGGCGGCACGCTGTTCCTCGACGAGGTCGGCGAATTGCCGCTCGACGCGCAGGTGAAGCTGCTCAGGGCGCTGCAGGAAGGCGAGATCGATCCGGTTGGCGGAAAACGTTCGGTTCGTGTTGATTTTCGTCTGATTTCCGCAACGAATCGTGACCTGATCGCGCTCGTCCGCGAGGGGCGTTTCCGCGAGGATCTCTATTACCGACTGAACGTCTTCCCGATCCGCGTGCCGCCGCTGCGCGAGCGGCGCGAGGATATCCCCGAGCTCGCCCGCCATTTCCTGGCGCGCTTCGCCGCCGAGGAGAAGAAGCCGCGCCTTGCCGGTATCGCGCCGGACGCGCTCGATCTCCTGATGCGGCATGACTGGCCGGGCAATATCCGCCAGCTCGAGAATGTGATGTTCCGCGCGGTGGTGCTCGCCGATGATGGCGTGCTGACCCGCGAGGAATTTCCGCAGCTTGCCCCTCACCGCCCCGATCCGCCACGGCTGGATTCCGGCGGCGAGGCCGAAGCTCCGGCGCTCGAGCCCACGCTGCCGGAAGGCTTTCTGCCGGCGCTCGGCGAGGATGGCGAGATCAGGACGCTCGAGGCGATCGAGGCGGAGATGATCCGGCTCGCCGTCGAGCGCTACCGTGGCCGCATGGCAACGGTGGCGCGGAAACTCGGGATCGGGCGCTCCACCCTCTATCGCAAGCTGAAGGAACTCGGCATTGCCGAAGAGGACGAGGAGCTGGCGACGGAGTGATCGCGGTCGCAGCACCGCGCCCCATTCCGGTGTTCAAGGAAGAGCCGGCTCCGCTCGGAGCCGGTTGGGAACGACAGGCCCGCTGACGCGTCTCCTGTTGGGTGAGCGTGAGGATCGGACGATGATCGGCAGGGTGTTGCGGACGGCTTTGGCGGGCACGGCGCTGCTGGCGCTTTCGGCGGGCGCGGCGTCCGCGTTTCTGCCCGAGGGCCAGACCTTCCGCGAGCGCGCCGGAAGCGCCGCCAGCCTCACCATGGCCGATGTCGCGAGCGATCCGGCTGCCATCGCGCTGAAGACCGTGCTGGCCATCGCCCCGGCCAAGGAGAGCTTCCTCGACAAGCGCGATCGCGCTGCGATGGAGGAATTCTATTCGGCGCGCGACTATCAGCCCGTCTGGATCAAGGACGGCCGCTACACGCCGGCCGCCAGGGCCGTGATGGCCGCCATCGAGGCCGCCGCCGACGAAGGGCTCGATCCCGCCGCCTATCGCCTGCCCTCCGCCGCGCTCGGCAGCGCAGCCCCGCTCGGTCCCGATCTCACGGCCGCCGCCGAACTGACGCTCGACAAGGCTCTCCTCCTGTATGCACGTCAGGCCTATGCCGGCCGGCTTGATCCGTCCTCGATCGGCAAGCTGATCACCATCAAGCCGCTGCTGCCCGATCCGGTCGAGATCCTGGCGAGCGTCTCGGCGGCGCCGGACGCCGCGGCGGCCGTCATAGCCTACAACCCGCCGCATCCCGGCTACCAGCGCCTGAAGACGGCGCTTGCCGAGGCCCGGAAGCTGCCCGCCACCGAGGCCCCCGCGCCGATCGCCGAGGGCAAGCTCATGAAGCTCGGCGTCAGCGATCCGCGCGTGCCGCAGTTGCGCGCGCGCCTCGGCCTGCCCGCGGCAACCGAGAAACCCGAACTCTATGACAACGCGCTGGCCGAGGCGGTGGCGCGCTTCCAGGCTGAGAGCGGCCTCAAGGCCGACGGCGCGGCGGGCGGCAACACGATCGCCTTCCTGAACCGGGCTGGCAAGGACGACACCGCCGAGATCCTCGCCAATATGGAGCGCTGGCGCTGGCTGCCGCGCGACCTCGGCACCTTCCATGTCGAGGTGAACGTGCCCGAGTTCCAGGTGCGCATCGTCGACGACGGCAAGGTCGTGCACGAGACCCGCGTCGTGACCGGCAAGGTTACGAACCAGACCCCGATCTTCTCCGACGAGATGGAATCGATCGTCGTCAATCCGAGCTGGAACGTTCCGGCGTCGATCACGACGAAGGAGATGCTGCCCAAGGTCCGCAACGATCCCTCCTATCTGTCGCGCAACGGTTATCAGGTGCTGGCGAGGGTCAACGGCAAGGTCGTGCCGGTCAGCCCGGGTTCGGTCGACTGGAGCACGGCGAGCGCGCGCAACATCCAGATCCGGCAGCGGCCGGGCGACGACAACGCGCTCGGCTCGATCAAATTCCTCTTCCCGAACGAGCATTCCGTCTATCTGCACGACACGCCGTCGAAGAGCCTGTTCCAGCGCGACCAGCGTGCCTTCAGCCATGGCTGCGTGCGTGTCCAGAACCCGCTCGAATTCGCCGACGTGCTGCTCGCCTATCAGGGCGGCTGGAGCAAGGAGCGGCTGCGCAAGATGGTCGGTGGGCGGGAGAGCTGGGTGAACCTCCCGAAGCACATCCCGATCCACATCACCTATTTCACGGCCTTCGTCGATGATTCGGGCACGCTGCAGACGCGGCCCGACATCTATGGCTACAACGCCCGCGTGGAGCGCGCCCTCGGCCTCTGAGAGACTTCGCACTGCGGCCTGCCGCCGCGTAACCGCGATCAGCGGTCGACAATCCCTGCCGAACATGCGAAACCGCGTCTGGAGCTTCCATACGCGGTCATCGTGTTGCCCCGTTCTCGCCACGATTGCTGCTGATGGTAGTCCCGTATCGGTACGCAGAGCCGCGCGCGGATACTGAGGTCAGGCAATGACGATCACGGTAAATGCTGGTTAACTCTATTCGAGCATTCTGCCCTCGACGGGGGCGCCCGAACGGGCCGTGGACGCAGAAGCAGGTTGACTAGTCTCATGAAAGAGTCTCAGCGCACAAACGGTTGGCGGAAGCGGGTCTTCTCTTCCATCCGTTTCGCGACCGCCTCGGCACTCGTCGCCGGTGGAATTCTTGTGACGGCCAAGGTCGGCGATGCCGACGCTGCCGCCGGAGACCGGGCTCTCACCCTTCACAATGCCCATACCAACGAGAGCGCGACGGTCGTCTTCAAGCGGAACGGCCGCTACGATCCGGCCGGCCTCAAGAAGCTCAACTATCTCCTGCGCGACTGGCGGAAGAATCAGCCGACCAATATGGATCCGCGGCTGTTCGACCTCATCTGGTCGGTCTACCAGCAGAGCGGCTCCAGGGTGCCGATCCAGGTCGTCTGCGGCTATCGCTCGCCCGAGACCAATGGCATGCTCCGCTCGCGTTCACGCGGCGTTGCCAAGCACAGCCAGCACATGCTCGGCAAGGCGATGGACTTCTACATTCCGGATGTCCCGCTGACGAAGCTGCGCGAGATCGGCTTCAAGATGCAGGTCGGCGGCGTCGGCTTCTATCCGACCTCCGGCTCGCCCTTCGTCCATATGGACACCGGCAGCGTCCGGTCCTGGCCGCGCATGAGCCGCCAGCAGCTCGTCCGCCTGTTCCCGGACGGCAAGACCATGCATATCCCGGACGATGGCAAGCCGCTTCCCGGCTATGCCGCCGCTCTCGCCGCATACAAGTCCCGCAAGGCTGGCGGAAACGACGACATCGTTCTGGCCAGCGCTTCCGCGGGCGGCAATGGCGGCAAGTCCTTCCTGGCGCGCCTCTTCGGTGGCGGCGCCGACGAGGAAGAGGACAATGCCGATGTTCCGGCCCCGGCCGTGAAGGTCGCCAAGGCCGCCAAGACTCCGGCCGTGGCAGCTGACGACGACAGCGACGCTCCGGCCGCCGCGACGGCCAAGGCGCCGCAGCCCGACGTCGAGGCCGCGCCGGCCGAGACCGTCGTGGCGATGGCTCCGCTGCCGCGCCGCTCGCCGATGCCGCAGCAGCAGAACGACGACGCCGATGCGCCGGCCGTGGCCGCTGCCGAGGAGGCAGAGACCGTCGTCGCCATGGCCCCCGTGCCGCGGCCCTCGCCGGTCGCGAACGAGGCTGCCGAGGAAGCTCCGGTCGTCGTGGCCGACGCGTCTGCCCCGGTGCCGCGCAGCTCGCCGGCCGCTCATCCGGCGGTCGCCAATCCGATGGTTTCGCTCGCCAGCGCCTCGTCGACGGGCGGCACGTCCGGCCCGGCTGTCGCCGCGCAGCTTGCCGCATTCGACGCCGTCGAGCAGCCGCACCAGCCGGCCACCGCCGCCGAGGCGATCGCCGACGCGGTCGGCAAGGGATCGATGGAGCCGGCTCCGGTTCTCGCCTATGCCGCCGCCGACGTAGGCGCGCCGCGCATCGACGCCAGCACCGGCGCGCTCGTCGCCGGCCGGGCGGCTTCGGCCTCGCCGAGCGTCACTGGCGCGCCGATCGAGAGCGCCGACGACTGGCAGGATCCGCTGGCCCGCTTCACCGCGCTCGGCTACTCGGCCGACACGATCGAGCTGGTAACGCGCCAGGGCTCGACCCGGCAGAAGGGTTACGCGGAACTCGAAATGCCGCGTCCGTTCGGCGATCCGGCCCTGTTCACCTCACCCGAGCGTGCGGTTCGCCTCGGCTTCGGCCGCATCGCCTATGAAGGCCTGCGCACCGATCGCTTCTCCGGCCCCTTGTTCCAGCCGGTGGTCACGGTGACCTTCGCCTCGGCCGATCTCGGCAGCACCAAGCTGGCGATGAAGCGTTAGGCGCTGCATCCAGCATCAGGTTTCGACGGGCGCCGCGGCAACGCGGCGCCCGTTTTCGTTTGGCGATCAAGAACGATGGCTGCAAAAGAAAACGCCCGGGCGAGGCCCGGGCGTTCAAGACATCATCGAAACCGGCTGCGGTCAGACCATGCCGAGCGCCTGCTTGTAGAGGTCGAGGATCGCGTCCTGCTCCTCACGCTCGTTGGCGTCCTGCTTGCGCAGGCGGATGATCGTCCGCAGCACCTTGGTGTCGTAGCCGTTGCCCTTGGCCTCGCCATAGACATCCTTGATGTCGTCGGCGATGGCCTTCTTCTCTTCCTCGAGTCGCTCGATCCGCTCGACGATGGAGCGGAGCTGGGCCGCGGCGATGCCCTGGACGTCGTCATTCGACATGGCTGCTGTCCTCGAAACTGTGATCTGAGGCAGGGTCACTGCCCGTTTCCGGCCGCCCGGTCAAGCCGCGGGAGCTGCCGAGCGCCGCGGTCCACCGGTTTCGGCCCTTATCCACGCTTCATTCCTTCGGGCGGTTCGTCTCGAAGGCCGCGAGCTGCGACGGGCTCGCCTCGCGCTGGTTCGCCGCCCGCCAGTCCTCGTAGGGCATGCCGTAGACGGCTTCGCGCGACGCCTCCTTGGAGAGTTCGATCCCCTTTGCCTCCGCCGCCTCGCGATACCAGTTGGCGAGGCAGTTGCGGCAGAAGCCGGCGAGATTCATGAGATCGATGTTCTGCACGTCGGGCCGGCCGGAGAGATGCTCCAGCAGCCGGCGGAAGGCGGCGGCCTCGAGTTCGGTGCGCGTCGCGCGGTCGAGATGCGTCATGGCCGATATCTCCCTAGAAGCGGCTCGACGGGTCCCGTAAGCGAGCCATGCATCATGACGCCATGCGGAGCACGGTCGAGCCCCATCGCGTCCAGCGCGCGGGCGATCCGTTCGACCCAATCGGCGACACCGTCCGGTTCGGCGATGAGATCCTGGCGCACCTCGATCAGCGCATGGGCGATGCCGCGCCGCGTCGCGTGGCGATAGAGCGTGTCGCCCTTCAGCGCGCCGTGATAGGGCTCGTTGTCGCCGATGGTCAGCAGGCGGTCCACGGCGAGGCCCTCGATCAGCGGCCGCGCGAAGCGGGGATCGGCATCCCAGAGCACGCCCGCCTGCCAGCGGCGCGGCACCCCCTTCCAGACTGGCGTGAAGCTGTGCACCGAGAGGATCACCGGGATGCGGCCGCTCGCCATCGCCGCGTCGATCAGCGCCCCCACGGCATCGTCATAGGGCCGGTAGAAGCGATCGATCCGCCTTTGCCGCTCCGCCGCGTCCACGCGGGCATTGCCCGGAATGACCGCCCCATCCGAGAGCCGCATCAACAGCGTCGGGTCGTCAAGGGCGCGATTGGGATCGATCAGCAGCCGCGAGAAGCGCGAGAGCACGGCCGGAACGCCGAAGCGGGCCGCGAGGCCGCGCGTCACCGCGGCGGCGCCGATATCATAGGCGATATGCCGCTCGAACGCCGCTTCGCCGAGGCCGAGCCGGTCATAATCCTCCGGAACGGCGTTGGACGCGTGATCGCAGAGGAGCAGCAGTCCGGCCGATGCGTCGCCGCCGATCTGCTCGAAGGCCGGCGCGTCAATGTCCGGAAGCCGGGCATCCGACATCATGGCAGTGTTGTCGGCCAGGCCGTCAGAGGTCGGGCTGCTGGAGGGGGGCTTGTCGTGCATGGCCATGATGATACTGACGGGGATGGCAGCCCGCCACAGCATTTGCACCCCGTCCCCGATTGGATCCCGATCGTGACCGACCCTTCCCGCCAGGGAGCCCAGACGCTGGCCCTGCCGGCCCTCGTCATGGGCGCCCTCGCCATGGCGATCTCGCCGATCTTCGTGCGCCATGCCGAGGTCGGACCGTTCGCCAGCGCTTTCTGGCGCGTGGGCGGCGCCATTCCCCTTCTCTTCGTCTGGTCCTATGTCGAAGGGCGGCGCTCGGGACGGACGCTGCGCGACCTCTTCCGCTTCGATGCGCCCGTCATCTATGCCGGGCTGTTCTTCACGGCTGACCTCATCTTCTGGCACCTCGCAATCCTGAACACGTCGGTTGCGAACGCCGTCTTCCTCGCCACCATGGCGCCGGTCTGGGTCGCGCTCGGCTCGGGCTTCTTCATCGGCGAGCATGTCCCGCGCAGCGTCTTCGCCGGGCTCGCGCTCTGTCTCGTCGGCGCGGCCTTCCTGATCGGCATGAGCTGGCAACTGGCACCGGAACATCTGTTCGGCGATCTCTGCGGCCTCGCGACCTCCGTCTTTTTCGGCGCCTATTTCCTGCCGGTGCGGGTCGCGCGGCGGACGCAGTCGGCGGCGAAGATCACCTTCCTCTCGACGATCATCACCAGCCTCGCGCTCCTCGCCGTCGCGCTGGCGGTCGAGCCGCGAATCCTGCCCGCGACCATCGAGGGCGCCTCCGCGATCGTCGGCCTCGCCTTCGTCAGCCATGCCGGCGGCCAGGGCCTCCTCGCCTTCGCGCTCGGCCATCTGCCGGCCGCCTTCTCGGCTCTGGTCATCTTCTTGGAGGCGATTGCCGGCGCCGTCTTCGGCTGGCTCTTCGCCGGCGAGCCGATCTCGCTGCCGCAGGCGGTGGGCGGTCTGCTCATCCTCGCCGGCATCATGGTGGCGCGGCCGCGCAAGGCCCCTGCCCCGCCGACCCCCGAGCCGGCGTCATGATGCCGCCGCCTTTGGCGCGATCATCGGCGGGCGCCGTCGCGAACCGCGCGGGGGCGGCTGCGATCCCCAATTTCGAAGACGCATGACCCTTGTTTCCGCTCCTTCCCACCGCGCCGGCACCCCGGCGGCGGCCAGACCGTTGACAGCCGAAAAAAATCGCGCCCATAAAGCGCGCGACCATGTTGAGAGTTCGATCACCTTGATGGTGCGCCGCATGTTGTCGGGGCGCAGTCTCGCCGCGGCGCTGGCGCTCGCCGCAGGGCTCCTGCTGGCGCCGGGCGTTGGCATGGCTCCTGCATTTGCCGATCTGAGGCTCTGCAACAAGACCAACAACCGGGTCGGCGTCGCCATCGGCTACAAGGACAACAAAATCTGGACGACGGAAGGCTGGTGGAACATTCCCGTCAACAGCTGTGAGACCCTCGTCAGCGGCACGCTGGTGTCACGCTTCTATTACGTCTACGCGGTCGACTACGACCATGGCGGCGAATGGAGCGGCAAATTCGTGATGTGCACCAAGGACAAGATGTTCACGATCCAGGGCACGGAGGATTGCGTGGCCCGCGGCTTCAACCGCACCGGGTTCTTCGAAGTGGACACCGGCGAACAGACGAACTGGACAATCCAATTGAACGAACCCGCCCAAGCAGGAGCGAAGACGCAATGAGACGCTCGCGTAAGGTCAAGATTCTCGCGACGCTCGGACCCGCCTCCTCCGACAAGGCGACGATCCTGGCGTTGTTCCGTGCCGGAGCCGATGTGTTCCGCATCAATATGAGCCACACGCCGCATGACCGGCTGCGCGAGCTCGTCGCGATCATCCGCGAGATCGACGGCGAGGAAGGCCGGCCGATCGGCATCCTCGCCGATCTTCAGGGACCGAAGCTGCGTCTCGGCACCTTCGCCGACAAGGCGGTCGAGATCACCGTCGGGCAGGCTTTCACGCTCGATTCGGATCCGACGCCGGGTACGAGCGGCCGCGTCTTCCTGCCGCATCCGGAAATCCTGGAAGCGCTGGAGCCCGGCCACCGGCTGCTGATCGACGACGGCAAGGTGCGCCTTCGTGTCGTGTCGACGGACAGCAAGTCCGCGCTGACGACGGTCGAGGTCGGCACCAAGCTCTCCGACCGCAAGGGCGTCTCGGTGCCGGACTCGACCATCCGCACGGGCGCGCTCACCGAGAAGGACCGCGCCGATCTCGACGCTGCGCTCGAGGCGAAGGTCGACTGGATCGCCCTTTCCTTCGTGCAACGCCCGGAAGACGTCGCCGAAGTGCGGAAGATCGCCGCCGGCCGCGCCGGCATCATGTCGAAGATCGAAAAGCCGCAGGCCGTGCAGCGCCTCGCGGAAATCATCGAGATTTCCGATGCGCTCATGGTCGCGCGCGGCGATCTCGGCGTCGAGATGCCGCTCGAGGAGGTTCCGGGTATCCAGAAGCAGATTACCCGGGCCTGCCGCCGCGCCGGCAAGCCGGTGGTCGTCGCCACCCAGATGCTCGAATCCATGATCACGGCGCCGGTTCCGACCAGGGCCGAGGTCTCCGACGTCGCGACCGCCGTCTATGAGGGCGCGGACGCGATCATGCTCTCAGCCGAATCGGCCGCCGGCGCCTTCCCGATCGATGCCGTCGAGACGATGGACAGGATCGCCGCCGCGGTCGAGCGCGACATCAACCACAAGAATATCATGCACGCGCAGCGGACCGAGCCGGAAGCGACCGGCGCGGACGCCATTTCAGCCGCCGCGCGCCAGATCGCCGAAACGCTCAATCTCTCGGCCATCTGCTGCTACACCGCGTCGGGCTCGACGGGCCTCAGGGCGGCGCGCGAACGGCCGCGCACGCCGATCATCGCGCTCTCGCCGATCCAGGCGACGGCGCGTCGGCTGTCGATCGTCTGGGGTCTCCACTGCGTGATCTCGGATGACGCCTACGATCTCGACGACATGGTCAACCGGGCTTGCCATATCGCCGGCCGCGAGGGCTTCGCGCAGGCCAATGACCGCATCATCATCACCGCCGGCGTGCCGCTCAGGACACCGGGGGCAACCAACATGCTGCGCATCGCCTTTGTCGGCGCCGGCAGCGAGGGAAAGAGCTACTGAGCTGGCCCCTGCCAGAGACACAAGCACACGCAATGCCCGGACCTCGGTCCGGGCATTGTCATTCCGGGCCTGAAATCCCTGGTGAAGGCTGGAGCCTTTCCTGGAGCGCAAATGCGCGTTCGCCGGGGCTTCAGATCTGCTCGCCCTCGACGTCTGGCTTCAACTGGTCGATGGATTTGCGGACATCGTCTTCGAGATAGGGATCGATCGCGAGCGCCTTTTCGAAGGCCGCAAGGGCGTCCGCCTTGCGATCGAGCTCCTCGAAGATGGTCCCGATCCCGGCGAGCGCCCCGAAATGGCGTGGCTCGAGGATCAGCACCTTCTCGATATCCGAAAGCGCCTTGCCGTATTCGTCCTGGAGATAGAAGACGGTCGCCCGGCGATTCCAGCCCTCGGCGTAATCGGGCTTCAGCATCACGACCTGGTCGAGGAAATCGAGCGCGCGGCCATAGTCCTTGGCGGCAAGCGACTGCTGCGCCCAGCTCATCAGGAGATCGATCGTGGCGCTGCCGGATCGGGACCAGCGCCGCTGGATCTCCTTCTCGGCCGCCCGCCCGCGCGCATCGTTCGCCGGATCGGCAAGAGTCGCGAAGAGCTCGTCCATCGACATCTCGCCGAGCGGCTTGCTGGCGAGCGACGGCGAAGGAGACTGGGCTGTCGCCGCAGGCGGCTCGGCGGCCAGATTCGGCGCCGCTGCGCTCAACATGGCGACAAGCGCCATGGCAGCGAGAGCGGGAGCCCGGAAGACAAATGCCTGCATGCGACCCAAGCTAGGGCGGCATGCAGGCATCGTCAAATCACGAGCACGTCCGGTGGACCGGACGGCCAAGGATCAGCCCTGGCGCGCCTTGTAGCGCGGGTTGACCTTGTTGATGATGAAGACGCGGCCCTTGCGGCGCACGAGCCGGTTGGCGCGATGGCGCCCGAGCAGCGCCTTGAGCGAGTTCTTGATTTTCATGGCGCGGGTTCCGCAATTCATGGGGCCTACAACGAAACGAGCGCCCAAGGCGCCCGTCTCGAAAGTTGGCCGGACCATAGGCAGGCGGTCTGCGAATGTCAACCGGATGACGGGTTTTGCGGTGGATGGCGCGGCGCCTGCCCCGTTGATCGCGTCGCCTGTTGCGGCATGCTATGCGAGAAAACGGCCGCGGCGGCCTCCCCCTCTCGGGGCAGGTGCCGACGCGCCGCAATGAGGGAGGAGAGCAAGATGCAGAACCGTGCGCCGATGATTAGAGCCCGGCGAGGAAACGACTGATGCCGAGCGTCCCCTTCGTCGATACCCATGTCCATCTCTGGGACCCGATGCGGCTCGGTTATGACTGGCTCGCCGGCAACGACACGCTCGACCGGCGCCATGAGCTGCCCGAATTCGCGGCTGCGACCGCCGGCTTGCCGCTCGAATCCATGGTCTTCATGGAATGTGCCGTGAATGCCGGCCAGGCGCTCGACGAGGCGCGGTGGGTGACCACCCTTGCCAGGCTGGAGCCGCGCCTCAAGGGCATGGTTGCCTCGGCCCCGCTCGAGCAGGGCGAGGCAGTGCGGCCGCATCTCGAAGCCCTGGCCGAACTGCCGCTGCTGCGCGGCATCCGCCGGCTCCTCCAGTCGGAGGCGGATGATTTCTGCCTGCAGCCGGGCTTCGTCACCGGCGCCAGGATGCTCGCCGAGTTCGGCCTCAGCTTCGACATCTGCATCTTCCACCGGCAGCTCGCCAATGTCATCGCCTTCGCCGACAAGGTCGAGACCGTGCCGATGATCCTCGACCATATCGGCAAGCCGGGAATCGCCGACGGCCTCGTCTCGCCTTGGGCGGAGGAGATGCGGGAGCTTGCGCGCCGGCCGAATGTCGTCTGCAAGATCTCCGGCGTCGCCACCGAAGCCGATCACCGCAACTGGACCGAGGATCAGCTGAAGCGCTACGTCTCGACGGCCATCGACGCCTTCGGCTTCGACCGCGTCATGTTCGGCGGCGACTGGCCGGTCTCGACGCTCGCCATCACCTATCGCCGCTGGACCGAGATCCTCGACGACCTGCTCGCCGGCGCGAGCGAGGACGAACGGCGCAAGTTCTGGCGCGACAACGCGGTCGCCTTCTACCGCCTCTGACGCGAAGGCCGCGGCTACCTTATGGCAGCCGCGGCCCTGATGAGCGTCGCGATCAAGTCCGGCGCCGAAGCGCCGGACAGTCTGTTGACATTCGTCCGGACTTACTTGCCCGGCAGATACTTGCCGACATTGATGAGCTGGACGCGCCGATTGATCGGGTCCTTCGGATTCTGCACGTCCTGCAGATTCTCCTGGCCGAGGCCGACCGCTTCGAGGCGGGCCGGATCGACATTGTAGACGGTGACGAGCGCGTTCATGACCGCGTTGGCGCGGCGCTGGCTGAGCTCCAGATTCTTCATCCGGTCGCCGGTGATGTCGGTATTGCCGGTCACCACGAACTTGTAGCCGGCGAGGATCGGGTGATGCAGCGCGTCGGCGATCGAGCCGATGGTGGAATAGGACTCCGGACGGATGATGTCGGAGTTCAGCGCGAACTGGATCTGCACATTGATCTGCGCGAGGCCGTCGAGCAGCTGCAGCGGCGTCCAGGTGATCGGCATGCCGGGATTGTTCTTGATATGCTCCTGGACGGCGTTGGCGATCAGGGCGGCCGACAGGTTCGGCGGCGCGACGCGGGAGGCGCTCTGCAGGCTCTGCAGGATCTGGCCTTCGCTGAGCGCGGTCTGCGCCGAAGCGGGCAGCGTGGCGCCGGCGAAAGCGAGCACGGCGGCGAGCGCGGCGATGCGGGTCTTCTTCATGATCTGGGTTCCTTCCCTTCCCTCACGCGGCTCAGCGCCAGCCTGCATCGACGATCGCCTGATTGCAGGCGGCGGTCACGACGCGATAGGCGGCGTTCAGGCAGGAGAGGAAATGCGCATCGCCGGCGACCATTCCCTGGCAATGGCGCGCGACATCGTTGCGGCAGAGCTTCGCCACCGAGGCCTGCGCCGCGGCGCGCTTGGTCAGCGAGGCGACGACCGTCTGATAGTCGGCGACGCATTGAGGATTGACCTTGGAGTTGGCCCCCATCAGGCAGTCCCGGAGAGCGCCGTCGCCGAGATTGACCTTGGCGCAATACTTTTCGATGTCCTTGCCGCAGCTCTGCGCGAGGAGAGCGCCGGCGTCGGAATAGCTCATGGTCTGGGCGGAGGCGGCGGCGATGCCGGCCGTCAGAGCGGCGGCCGCCAGCCCGATCGTGATGAATCGCATGGATAATCCTTCCCCGTAGATAGTACCGGCGAGGCCGGCGAGGCCGGCCGCCGCAGAACGGCGAACCGGATGCCGGGAGAAGCGGAGATGGCCCGATTCGCCCCTCGCCAGCGCGCCTAGAATGGCGATGCTTTGGCTGCGATAGTCAACTGCAACTCACGACAGAGTGAGAATAATGCGTGTCCGGGGAATGAATAGGCGCGGCCGCAACGCGCAAGACTTCGTTAACCTTCGCTGTCACAGGCACACGCTCTTTGGTATCCAGCCGGGATCGCCCGGCGATAGTGCAACGGCGCGATGCCAGGACGCCGGTGAAGTGCTGCGGCAGCGCCGTACAGCCACGGGCGCCGGCGTTGAAGGCCTCGGAGAGCGGCCAGACGCAATCGACGATCATCACCGCTGCGCAAGCCGCCGAACGGATCCGCCGCGCGGTCTCGCTCGACTCCTCGCTTCGCGCGTGCAGGTCGACAGTGGAGCAGCCCGCTCACAGGCTTCTAAGCCATCCCCGTCGTGGCTGCCGTGGCGGGTAGGCATGAGGGACGGCTTGGGTGGCAGGTTCACGCTGAGGCCGCCGCCGTTTCTCGGCCTGTTTGTCGGTTGCTTGAGGGCTCGCCGGTTGGCAGGCCCGGTCCCCTCCCCTGCCGGGCGCCGCGGCGCCTCTCGCCGTTCCCCTCCTGCCCCGATTCCGGACGACAAAAAGCCCCGCCGAGCATTTCTGCCTGGCGGGGCTTTTTGATTGGGTGTGAAGAGAGAGAGTTTGTTTTCTTTCTGCGTTTTGCAGGCCTGGCAGCGACCTACTCTCCCGGGTCTTGAGACACAGTACCATTGGCGCGGAGGAGTTTAACGGCCGAGTTCGGAATGGGATCGGGTTCAGGCTCCTCGCCATGACCACCAGGCCGGCAAAGCGCAGAAAGGTGAAGAAGCTGGGATTTCATTGAGAGCGCATCGCGGCTGCGATGGGCATTGTTAATGAGGGCGATCAAGCCGATCGAGTGATTAGTACCGGTAAGCTGCATGCGTTGCCGCACTTCCACACCCGGCCTATCGACGTGGTGGTCTACCACGACTCTCAAGGGAAAACTCGTTTCGAGGTGGGTTTCCCGCTTAGATGCTTTCAGCGGTTATCCCGTCCGTACGTAGCTACCCTGCAATGCGGCTGGCGCCACAACAGGTCCACCAGAGGTACGTCCATCCCGGTCCTCTCGTACTAAGGACAGATCCTCTCAATTTTCCTACACCCACGGCAGATAGGGACCGAACTGTCTCACGACGTTCTGAACCCAACTCACGTACCACTTTAATCGGCGAACAGCCGAACCCTTGGGACCTTCTCCAGCCCCAGGATGTGATGAGTCGACATCGAGGTGCCAA
>Ga0209930_1001285_pt1 | contig 41641 bp, 42 predicted proteins | sample ThiBiot_500_biof_2_FD_183948 | JGI IMG/M metagenome (GOLD analysis project Ga0209930, IMG submission 183948) | Wastewater bioreactor microbial communities from Cape Town, South Africa - Thiocy_cont_500_biof (SPAdes) | ecosystem: Engineered > Bioreactor > Thiocyanate-remediating >...
TTTTTTTCTTCTCTTTTCGTTTTCTTCTTGTACTTATTTTTCTATTTTGTATGGCTACGGCTGACGAATCAACAGTTGGCTATCGTTCCAATGCTCATCATTTACTTCCTTTATCACCTCGTGTACCAACATCAACTGATCGACATTTCGAACAATATCTTATCGATCATCATAACCTTCCGAAATTACCATCAATTACGAAATCTCAAGTACATCGTTCGATTCTTGAACCGAATCTCTCGAATGATTATTTCCTACCAACAATACATCAACGTCAAACTAATTCAATCAATCGTTTATTAAATAGTGAACAATATCGTCGATCACATGCACGACTAATTGAATATCGTCAACATAGTAAAATTCCTGGTGTAACTTTAACAAACATTTTACCAACGAAAACAGATTTTCCGTCGAATAGTCGAAGTGATTTCAAAAAAGAAATCTATCCCGATCCAATTAAACCGAAACAACAGAATGCCGAAGAAATCGATCTTGCTGATGATGAATCTGTTTTAAGTAATGGAACCGATCGAAAACATCGAGCTAAACAATGGATAAAAGAACATCAATTTTTTTTCACTGAATATTAAATAAAAACAAATTTTCTCTTTCTCTGACTTTCTCTTCTCTTTTTTCTTCAGATAGTATGAATTCATTACCAAATGAAATAAAAGGACTTATTGGCCCGTCGATTCTCAATGCTGATCTTTCGTTACTTGCCAACGAAAGTCAACGTTTACTTCAATCCGGTGCTGATTATCTTCATCTCGATGTTATGGACGGTCATTTCGTACCGAATCTAACCATCGGTCATCCCGTTCTTAAATGTCTTCGAAAGAATATACCGAATGTTTACTTTGATGCACATATGATGGTTGCTAAACCTGAACAATGGATCACTGAAATGGCAAATGCCGGTGTTAATCAATATACATTTCATTATGAAGCAACAACAAAAGAGAATATTTCGGAGATAATTCGAAAAATCAAAGAAAACGATATGAAAGTTGGTCTCGGTATTAAACCGAAAACTGATGTCAATGTTGTCGAAGAGTATATCAATGATATTGATGTTATTTTAATAATGACAGTTGAACCGGGCTTTGGCGGACAAAAATTTATGTCCGATATGACGAGTAAAATTCGTTGGCTACGAGAAACCTATCCGCAATTTCGACATATTGAAGTCGACGGAGGTATTAATATGACAACAATCAGTCAATGTGCCGATGCGGGTGCCAATATGATCGTGTCCGGTTCAGCTTTGATTGATAGTAAACAGCCGGATAAAGATATTGAACAAATGCGTCAATTAATTAACGAAAGTTTACAAAAGAAAAACATCTATTTAAAACAACATTGTACACATTGATTGATTCTTTTTTACGCATACGCGTAATTGCTGAAGAATTTTTTTTTTTTTTGATTTTGATTGATTATTATCTATTTTTAGTTGATGATATTTTCCATCTGTTTTAAATACATTCATTCGCAATATGATAAATAAATAAAAACAGATATTTGTCCTCAACGATTCGAAATCTATTTATATTATCTGCTCATTGATCCCAAACCTATCGTTTCATTCGTTCTTTGATTACTGATGAGAAGAGAATCCTTAGGCAAAGAGAATCGTTTTTCAACATGAATTCATCTGTATATGGTAGAAATGTCGCAAGAGGAAAAGAAAAATTACCTGGAGAAGAAACTTTCGCCTTTTTTTCTAATGATTCCTTATGTCTATAGATTGAAGATTAAATCTCATTTGATTGATATTTAATATAATATCGATCAAAAATTCTTTATTTATTATGTTATGTTTTTGCTTTGTTTTTTAACGAACACAATGACCTTGTAATCAAAATATATATATATATATATATATAAAAGAAAACAGTCGGAAGAAGAAATAAAGTTGTTTTTAGTTGCCTTAACAAATTGCAAATGTTATTAAAACGATTGCTTGATGACATTTGATTCATTTGCTTGGTTGTTATTGTTATTGAAAACTGAGAATAACATACGTTTCTAATGATAGAAATATAGGTAAGCATCGTCTATAATTGTCTTTCATTTCTAGTCAGAAATAATCGAGAAATCGAGGACAACATATGTTGTGTTACTCGAGGTCTGAGATAAGCTTTCATTCCTTCCTTCTTGCATGGAAGAAGAAGAAAAACAAGTTGGTTCGTTTCTTTTTTTATCTTAATTATCAATCAAACTTCATTTGTATAAGAAATAATATATTCTTCTTGATTAGAAAAAAAAATTTATCATTTATCTAGCTAATATTGACTTGAGATAGGTAACCTAACATGCACTCGAATCGAGTTAAGAGAAGAAGAAGAAAAAAAAAGTTTTCAATTTGTTTTCAATTTCTAAGTACAAATCTAATGAAAAGAAACGTTTTCAGACGGATATCCTCGATTATCCATCAGCGTCAGGCAATGGTTAAGAATAGAAGTTCAATTCTCATTTTCTTTTCTCTGTCATACGAGCCGAGAGACCTCGATCTACTATTTATATATATATGTATACAGCTGATCGAATAAAAAACACATTTGCGTTCTTTTTTCCTGTTTTATTAGTTGCTAGATGATACCTCTAGGGGACGACATACACATAAATTATATGCTTGACGTTAGTTCGTTCTCTTTCAGTTATTTATCATTGAATGCTTGTGAAGGTTGATTCTTCGTCTCAAGCTCGAATGATCCAAGTCAAGCACAAAGAAGAGAAAAAAAACAGCTGAGAATGCATATAAATAGAGAAAGAAAAAAAGAGAAAAAGAGAAGAAAAAAAACGCATATGATAGTTCGGGCAAAGCAACGAAGAAAAAAGAAAAAAAAGGCGAGAAAGAGGGAGAGAGAGAGAAAGAGCGCCATTCGGTCTTTGAGGTTCTTGATGTTAGTTGTATACTTATGTATTCGTGATAGGAAACTGACATTGACAGGGATAAAAAGAAAGAGAAGAAAACTAAAGAAATAACTAGACATCAATATGATTGCTGATATAAAAGAAACGAAAGAAGAAAAGGTAATTCATGCTTGTCGTCATTCGTATGTACATGTTGATTATCAAAAGATGAAAAAAAAGAATATGATTGAATAAAAAAAATGAAATCAACATGATAGTCGAATAAAGTACTCAGTAAATCCTTGTTTTTTAATCGATCCTGAATAAAAAAAATTCTCTGACTGGTTGACGTTGACAACCAATAGATGTTTTATAGGCAATAGAAGGTTCATTTTTTGTTGTTGATATTATTTTTTTAGATATGAATTACGGATTAAATGGTACCTATGAAACGGGAGATAGTAATCGGCCAAAATTACTTATGTGGGGTTTTACAAAGTAGAATCGAAATGAAAGTTTGTCGATTGAAAATTTAGTTCTATTTTGTTTTAGAAGTGGAAAAACATCGATAATTAAAGTTATCTTCGAAAAAATGACTGCAAGTGAAACATTAGGACTTCCAGCGACGAATTTTGTTCAAATACACGGTAGATTGAAATGAGATTTGAACTGTTTTATCTCTCTCTCTCTCGGTCTCTTTTATTTCAAGAATTAACTTGTGGTGTTCATATACATTTTCAAATTCGTGATCTTCCTGGTCCAAAAACGATTCTTCTAACAAATTTCGAAAATTACGCACCAGATTCAACAACAATTATCTTCATTCTCGATATAACTGTAAATTATTTTCGAATTTTTATTTATTAAAATTCGAAGAATTGCTTCTTTTTTTTCTCGTAGGATGATTATGCTGAAGCAATCAATCTTTTAGTTAGTTCCATTCAATGGTTATATCAACGTGGTCATCGTGTTCGATTCGAAATCTTAGTTCATAAGGTAAAAATCGCTTCAAAAAAATAAAACAGCGAGATTCATGCTGGCTTTATTAGACTGATGGTATACATGAATCCGAACGTTCAGAACGCCTTTCCAATATTCAACAACAGATCAATGTTATGCTACATGAATGTTCGATCGAAGACGCAATTCTAAAGTTTGCAGAAAGCAACACAAATTCTGATTTTTTTCTTCTTCTTTTCTTTAAAGTTTTTATCTCACAAGTATCTACGATCATTCGATTCATGAAGCATTTAGTAAAATTGTTCAAAATCAAATGCGTCAATTGCGAGCACTTGAAAATATGTTAGATTTAGTAACTGAAGTGAGATAGAAATAGAAAGAGAGAGAGAGAAAAAAAAGCAACGCAATCATTTGTTTTAAAAATAGAACACTCAATTAGACAAGATATTCGTGTGTGATATTGATAAGAAAATATTTCTCGCGTCGGACACAGGACCTACGGAAACACAAATCTCCGAATTATGTTGTGATGTTGTCGATGTTTACACTGATATATCATCGATTTATGGGTAAAAAAACTCCAATGTTTACATATTATATGTCGTTTTAACATTTGTCTTTATGTTAGGAAAAGTGATCGACCTGTTTTGGATTCCATGTCTTTCTGTACGATTAAATTATCTAATTGTCTTATACTTTATTTAAAAGATATTAATCCTACAACTGCACTTATATGTATACTAAAAAAAGAGTCGAAAACAAACGAAGGTAGATTTATGGAAATATAGACCGTTGATTTGCATATATATATGTTATTTATGTCTTTCTTTTAAATAGCCTTGATCGAATTAAATTTAAATATTTTACGAAAAAATATTCAAGAATTATTTCTTTTGACTTGATCAAAAGCAAATCAGCAAAATTATCTTCGTGCATTTTCGTTCGTTGTTCCATATAGAAGACATTGAAAAGGTGAACTTTCTAGTCTCGATTTAGATTAGTTTTCTTTTGCTAAATTTCCGACCATTACGCGTATGCATTGAGTTACGAAAAACAAACAAACAGTTGCAGATATATTATCCGGATTCGACGTTGTTGTTCTTGTTTTTGTTGTTTTCTTTTTTTTTTCAGTACATCTTATTCTCGTCTATATATATATATATATATACATTTCTTTTGAATTGCGAATGAATTTATTTTTATATTCTTATTAGAATATTCTAATGTATTGATGTTGTTATTTTTTTTCTGTTATATAAATGAAAAGGATTGAAACCATACTAGGAAATGTTTAAATGAATTTAAATAAATAAAATGACGTCAATCAATCTTGTTTTTTGACCTCAAGATATATCATATCGTCGTTATCGGCTAGGTGAAAGAAAACCATGTTTATAAGCATTTCGTGTGCGTTTCTTTACGAGATTGAATTCTTCGTTTTTTCTTTGCCTGTCCGTTGTCTCTTTCGTTTTTCGATGCGCAATTAGTTGTACGTGTTTGACCTTGAGACAAGATATTATCCAAACATCAAAGTATTCTAATGGATTAGACAATACGTGTTTGACAAGAAACATGTGCTCTGTAATTTTCATATTGATAAAAAAATTCATTAAAAACAAACTCTGAAACACAGAGATTGTATGTGTACGTATCGTTTGTGATGATTTAAATACGAAAAGCCTTTTCTTTCTTTCTTTCTTCAATGCACCGGTTATTCAGTCTATGCGATGTTTGAATTAAATAGAAAGGAAAAGTATGCGCACACATCTTCGATTTCACGTGTGTATACCCAAGTTCATCGAGCACGATCAACATTATTTAGATGAGAATTGTGTCATTACATTAGAATGAAAGTAAATGGGTTGCCCTCGTTGTTTTCTAACATAACAGCTGACATAACGTTTAAGTTAATCTTTTTCTTCTTCTCTTTTCTCTTTCTCTCTCTCTCTCTCTCTCTCTCACTCTCTCTTTTTCGCTCTCTGCACACATATATAAAAGCGTAGAAGAAGCAGAAATGCAGTGCATTTTGTAAACACGCCCATAAACTTTTATTTTAATTTTATTTATTTTTCTTCAGATGTGTGCAGAGGTTGATTACTATCCGCATTTACTGATGAACAAGACTTTATTAACAACGCAATACGAACGACGAAGTAGTTGGACACCATCGATTTCGTCGTCATCGACCTCGTCGAATGCCGCAACGTCATGGCTCGAAAGAAAGCTATTTCGACATTTTAAAAGAATTTTTCGACGAAAATCATTATCATTAACATCGGATTCGACAGTGTCAAGTCGACGACCATCGCTCTCAATTAATGAATTATCATCAGAAACCAAAGAAGAAGACGAAGAACAAGAAGAAGAAAAAGAACGAATACCCGAACCGATTACAAATGAAACGAAAATTGAAATCTCTGCTTCGACAACACAAGTTGATTCTCTTTACGATTACGATCGTCTTCTCGCTCGTTGTCTTCAACAATGTGAACACGATCGTATCGAATTAATTCAACGTTGTCAAACGCCAATATCAATTCCACATGCCGATCTTCTTGTTGGTCATTCACGTACAGTTATACTTAATTGGAAATCTTATTTACGTTTATTTCATTTATTACAACGAGATATACATTTATTTCAGCAATATATTAATGAATATTATTCATGTCAAACATCGTTGAATTCACGCGAACAATTAACATTAAATATTCGTACAAATCAAGTTACATTCGACAATATCTTACGTAAATTTCTCGATGACTATGTTACATGTTTAAATTGTCAAACAGCACAAACACATTTAATTAAATCCGATCATATATGGAGAATTGAATGTCAATTGTGTGGTAGTCAACGAACAGTTCAACGTTTACGTTGGAAACATTGTTTAAAATCGTGAAAATCAACTAACAATATAGGTCCGTAATAAGTAACAGTGATATCCGATATCTTATTCTTCTAGTTGTTATTATTATTTTTTTTCCTTCTTCTTCTTCTTCTTCTTTTTTTTTGTGTTTGCTTAATCTAGTCGTTGATGTCTCATTTCGTTTTTGTTTAACATTATTCATTTATTATGTTTACTGACAAATAAACAAATCGAACTTTGTAATAATGAACTATGCTCATATGTTTAGCACTGATAATTTTATCGGACTTGTTTTCTTTATCATTTACCTGTGTTTTTTTTATGAAAAATATCAAACATTATGAAGTACATGAAGAGAAAAGCACTTTAGGGACTCTTGTTATTGATATGCCTTGTTCGTATATATGTGTGTCTCATTTTTTTATATATTTTTATTGAAAGTATATAAATAAAAGACAAAGAAGGAAGAATTTAATTGAAAGACTATTTAAATATCTTCTGTCTTGTTGTTAAAGACAAACTTCAACAGATGTCAGTCGAAAAACCAATGACAAGATTTCTTATTTGTTAGATTCAATCACCATTTATAGACTTGATTCTTGTGTTCTTCGTCTTCGTTTCTATTGAATTTTTTATACGCATTTTCGAGATGTTTCTTCGTTGTTTTCAATCGTTTAATTTTGCACGAAATTTTACACATGTTTCACTATCTCGTTGTGTTTCTCAAACAACTCGTTCGGCAGCTGTGACACGTCCTGTAAAATATACGAGTACTCGACGTGTCAAACCAATTTTACTTAAAAATGATGCTGTATCATCATCATCACCAATGAAATTCTCTGTTATTAAACGCGTGCCAAGAAAGAAACCTGCCTATCAAACAACAATGCAATCAAATCTTCTCGAGAATTCGCATTACAATGTTTGTGCATATGCAACAGCTGATTGGTATGATCTCGATCGTTTAAAACAACATTTTCTTTCATCAACAAAGCCATTTCAATTGATTCCCATCTCAGATATGTTTAATAATGTTGTGTGCATTCAAATATCTGATCAAAATCCATCGTCGAAAATTCGTAGTCAAGTATTTCTGTTCGATGATGGTGCTGTTATATTTTGGAATGTTGAAGATAAATATCAAGAAATGATTTTCAATCAACTCAAACAATTCAGTGACAATCTCTATCCAAAGACATTAGTCGAATCTGAAAAAGAAATTATGAATTTTATTGAAATATCAGCATCAAGTACATTGAATAACGATTTAATTAAAATCAACTGTCAATCGGAAACGGAACTTTTACTTGATAAATATACATTTTCCAATGCTTTAGCATTATCAGTTAAATTAGGTAGGAAAAGAAAGAAAGAAAGAAATATGAAAGCCTTGGAATGATTTTTCTTCGAAGGTATTTGGGAAGCATTGTTAGATGATGAAGTTGAGTTCGTAGCTGACTTAGCCAATCGGCTGAAACAAGGTAAACATATTAAAATCGAACATGGTCTAATGCAACGCAAGAGTGGCGAACTATACTCATTGAAACATGCTGTCAATCTAAGTCATGGTATTAGTTTACATTTTGTCCATCTGTTGCTTATGAATTTCATGAATTTAGATTTTCTCGATACGCCAGATTTTTACTGGTCGAATAGTCGATTAGAAAGGTGAAAGAAACATGTCCTTGTTGTAGTGAATTAACATAATATTTCCATTTGTTTTATTTTTAGTCTTTACAAAAAAGTTTTCAACTATTTCAGTATTGCTAAACGAACGCGTGTACTCAATGAACGATTAAATTTTTCTCTCGAACTTATATCCGTTATTGAAGCGAGTTTAAACGAAAAGAAACACGTCCGTTTAGAATGGATTATAATAACATTAATTTGTGCCGAAGTTTTTTTCAATATAATTGATCATTTAGATTTTATTCGTCCAAAAAAAACTACTGATTGATATTGTTTTTGTTTGTTTTGTTTGTTCCTTTTGTATTCGACAGAAAAGAAGAAAAAATAAATAAACTAATGAACTCAAAATACATTGGCTATTTGATTTCAGACACGCTTGACTGATTATCATTATAAATACGCATTGTAAACGATTGTTTATTTCATTGTTCGTAAAACGAAATGCAAACTATCTGTCCATTACTCATACGTGCATCGTTCATAGGACGAACTTATCATGATTTTCGATTGGAATTTCAATCGCCTGTAGATAATTGTACCAATGATGCTAGTCAAAATCCACTTCTCATACAATTTACTCGTGTTTTAAATGCAACATTGAACGAAACAACGTATGCACTCTACGATCGAACGGACTCGAATGTTGCTCTACCACAACTACAAGTTTTTCATAATGATCATGTCGATTTATGTATACGTTCGGCTGTTGATAGAAATCAAAGTGATCTTGTTTGCCATGAATTTTATATGATAACAATGTTATCATCGAATACAACGTATTGGCCATTATTAATGATATTTGGTTATGTTTTTGTTCTTTTAATAGCCATGTTCGGTTCATTATTATCGAATCTATTTCATAAATTAACTAAAACAATTTTTTCGGGATCAATAACAAAGAAAGTAATTAAACAAAATCAAAATGCACGTTCGTTTATTCCAATAGCTGCTATTCGACAAAATCATCAGAAAAAATTAACTGAAAAAAACGAAATTTTAAATACTATGGACACAATTGCTAAAGAATATCGTCCACGTCGACATATAAATCCATTCATTGTTCGAGCACAAGAACTGCATGGAGAAATCAATCCTATGTATAAATGAAAGACTTTTTTTTTCTTCTTTTTCGTTGTGTTCTCTATCAATGATTGTGAATCTCTTGTGATAAGCAACAAAACATTTCCATCACACCACCACCTGAATAATTTTCGAAATAAAAATTAGACAATCTCTGTAAATTATTTTTCTATTCAATTACCAGTATGTGCACTTAATTCAAAAATTTTCCATTCATTAGATGTAACTTTTGGTATTGCTAGAGCACGAATTAAATCTTCTTTTGTTAATGTTTCTTCAAAAAACGAAAAAATATAGAAATTCATTTGTAAATAAAACAAAATCAATACGAGACAGATCTTGTTTATTTGCTGCAATAACAATCGGAATAGATGAAGATCGTCCTAGCTTATCAGAAAGATTCAGTAGTTCTTCTCTAGCAATAGACAAACGTTCGACGTCATGACAATCAATTACAAATACGACACCTGTCAACATGAGAGTAAAAGACAAAGACGAATATGTTTTGTTGTTATTCTGTTTTACCTTGTACACCGGTTAAATAGAATTTCCAGAGTTCTCGAGTTTTTTGCTCGCCACCAAGATCCCATATGTTCAATGCTATTGGTGCTAATCGTGGATAAATAGTTTCAATTTGATAGACAAATGTTGGTTCCGTTGGTATATAATTGAGAAATGTTGCTTGATTATTTAATTGTAAATCAACGAGATTTTTTAATCGTTGAACTAATGTTGTTTTACCGGCCGAATCTAAGCCGACAACAATGACACGCGCACAAATTTCGTCATAAGGCGAACAAATTTGTCGAATTTTACTCGAAACGACAATACCCATTATTATTTCACATTCAAAAATAAAGTGCGAAGAAGACGAAGAAAAAAAAAGAAGAAATTTATCGATGAATTTTTTTTCTTTTCTTTTCTATATTTGTCAAAAGAAAATGCATACACAGAAGAAAGAGGAAAAAAACTCTTCAAGCAAAACTATCCCGTTTCGAAGGGAAACGACGTTTTGAAGGGAAATATGTTGTCTGATCGATTGATGGCGATGGATGATTCGTATTCGATGCTATGAATATATAGAGATTATTTCCTTTACGTTTATGAGAAAAATAATTCAATTGACATGTTAAAATCGATACAAATGCACGTCGAAATCGTACGTTAAATGCTGTATAAATAATCTATAAAAAAAAAGAAGAAGAAGAAAGAAAAGAAAATTTATTTCCTTTTCCTTTTCTTTTATTATTTTATTATTCATTGTGTCTTACAGGATTTATATTCGATGAAATGTAGCCTAGCCAACTTGTTAGATTTAATAGAGACGGTTGGACACCACACGATGGACATACGGCTGAGAGAATATTAAGAATCGAAAATGGGAGCCATGCAACAAGAAAAACAAAGAAAACGATGCCAAGTACTTTCATAGCGCGACGTTCACTTGTGGTTTCAGTTCCACCTTTAATTGCATGAACAGCTTTTTTAACAAACGCATTCTGAAGAAATGAACGTTGATGATGATGATGATGAGTCGAGAGGGTTGATATTGATGAAGATGAAGCTCTAAATGAAAGATTAATATTTTCTAGTGTTTATTGTTTCGTGTAAATGAATTGATCAACGAATGAGATTGAAAATCTCGTGAGAATTACAAGCAAGATAAGAACATGCACGAATATATCGACTTACGGCCATTCGAGATGAGTTTGTTTACTGTCAACTTCGAGCATTGTAGGCGAATGTGACACCAATGGACTCGCAATTGCTGTCGAACTATTTTGATCGTGTGATGTTGGAGATTTCACATAGAAATTTGTCGATGATGTTGATGTACGAACTTTTGAACTCGATCGATGTCGTCTCAATCGATCTGATGTCGAACGAGACATCATGCCGAAGTGATCATCGGGATCGGAATAACATTTAGCTGCTTCTTGTTGTAAACGTCGAACTGTTAATGAATAAGTAACAAGCATGAGTATACATGGCACACAAAAGCAAATAATTGAACCATAAATAATAAAATTTTGATTATTCAATACACAAATACGTCGATGTTCTTTATTAATAATTAATATATTATTATTATCAGTAAAGCCAAGTATTAAAATTGTACATGAGATTGCAATGGAAAATGTCCATATCGATAGAATTGTGAGAAAGATTTTCAATTTACTTCGTTCTCGACTATGAAATGGACGAGATATACGAAGAAAACGATCGATTGATAAAACAGTTAGATGCCAAATTGATGTTGTACAAAGAAGAACATCGAGAAATACATAGATATTACAAAATATAATCGGTAATTGCCAAGAACCTAATAAAAAAAAACAAAAAAATATTCAAAGAATATATTTCAAAAAAAAAACAAAACTAGACCATGAAAATCTTTGATTATGGAAAGTGGAAGGACAATAACACTAACAAGACAATCAGCAATTGCCAATGAAAATAAAAACCAATTGGTCATTGTTTGTAAACGTTTATCGAGTGATATCGATGCACATACTAATACATTACCAAGTGTTCCGAAAATGGCTAATATTGAAAGTGACAAGATAGGCCAATTGAACTGATTAGAATTAGATGTCAGAATATCGTCTGTTGAATTCGAGAAATAAGAAAAATTTTCATGAGAAAAAAGATTATAATGAATATTGTCATATGTTGAAACATGTAAATTAGTCATGGATAGTTGTTCATTAATCAATGAAATAAATCTTCAAAAAACACAAGACAAAAAAAGAAAGAAAGCGAGAGAGAGAGAGAACATACCAGAAAAAAAAACAACTTTTCTTTTTCCTATTCCTATCTGCAATCATCATTTATCCTGTTCACGTTTCTTTTCTTTTTTTCGCGTCATCATCTTCTTCTTCTTCTTCTTCTTCTTCTTCTTCTTCTCTCTTTTTCTCCTTTTTTTATGATTATATTAGAATTAATATATGACGACAAAAACAGCTCTACTACATACAGTGACTGTTAGAATTATCATTTCGATTAACAAAAATGACAATAAACACGCAAAATAGTGCGCTCGTGCAAGGATATAACATGAAGAATAAAAAGCAGGAGAAAAAATGATTAAAAAAAGAAAAAGATTGACGACAATTAGACATAAATGTAAGTGCCACGAACAGATTTCTCGACAGGTATCAACAATGGCTAGTTAATTCATCTGATTTTGTTTCTCGATTGAATATATCTATTCTATATACTTAATTGAAGTATGTATTTTTTTTATTGAAACTCGAACGATCGATATTGAGAAAAGAGAATAATAATTAGAATGCGTACACATAGAAATAGAAAGAAAACTCAATATGCCTTGAGGGGTTGATATAGATTTTTGACGGCTCATTTCTTAAGTGAACAATACGTTCGTTTAAAATAGAACAATAGATCTTTTTCTCGTGAGTGAACTCAATAAGAAAAAATCAATTTGATCGACTTGAATAATAGAAAATCAATAACTTCAGACATTCAGTTTTTCTTCTCATTTTTTTAATTTAAAACATCAAAAAAAAATTCAATAACAAAAATAGAAAAAGAGAGAGAGAGAGAACACACACGCACACATAGAGAGAACTAGAAAGCTAACAAACAGCTATGTTCGATGATTCGAAATATTGTTCATCGTACGGTTGCGTATATTCGAATAGAAGTAGATTTCTTTCATTGATCGTTTTAGCAGTTATTAAATATTCTTGTCGTTTATTTTGATTATTTGTCGTTAAATGAACGGATAATGTTTGTAGAAGACCTTGATTGGATATGAACTCGTGTATAACATCTTTTCGATAGATATTCCAAATACGAATACGTTGATTATCATTATCAATTGAAAGAAAATGTCGTTGATCAAGCCATGTTAACGATGAAATCTAAATATCGTATTTTTTTTGTTATAAAACTAAGAAAGAAATTTCAAGAGAAAAACACATACCAATGGATCAACAATTGTTGAAATTAAAGAAAATTGATCCATGATAAGTGTCACATCCCAAATGTGTATACTTCCATGTTCAAGTAAAATCAGAAGACGATTGTTCATCATTTGACAATTGAGAATCGTCTGAATTTTCGATTGATAATTTAAATGATGAAAATCATAGTTGAACAGTATTTCGCCATCATTTAATTTCCAAATTAGAATTTGATTCGTTCGTAGAATTGTGAGAATTTGTTGATCGTCGTTTATTGAAAATGTATGATTCGGATTTGAATCAAATCGTGTTAAAATCATCGTACAATTGGTCATTGAACCACTGGTTAATAACACTTGATTGTCTTCAATTGAATCCAATTTAAATACAACAAAACATGTGTACGAACTCGTATGTTCAGTACAAGCAACAAGTGCATAGGTCTCATTTTTCGTTAAAATTATCCGTTGAATTTCATCGCCTATGGATGTATCAGGATCGGATTTTAATTCACGAATTAAAGTAGAATTATCGATGTCGAGTAAGCCGAGAGAAATGCCTCGACCATATTTTTGTTTACCGGCCATGTAGAGAATAGATGATTGTCGAGATGTAAGAGCAATTGAACATTTTATTGGATGTACATTGACTTGAAGTGAACAGCCATCCAATGACCAAATTTTAACAGCATAAGGATTTAAATTCGATGTTATTTCATAGAAAAGTCCAATGAGATATTGACCATTGTGAGAAAAGAAAAGATAGTGACATGAACCAGCCGATGCCAATGGTAATTGACAATGAATACTTCCCGTCTGAAAGAATGGAAAAATGAAAAAAAAAAATGAAGAAAACAAAAAATACGAACAAATGCTTGTGATAATTGAATTCGATTTTCGTCAGCTGTGGCAAGTAGAATTGGATCTGTACTTGTTCGATTGATCGATTGTAACGCATGGCAATCGACGAGATTTTTCGCATAGAGAAAAATGATTTTTGGTTGAATTAATGATGAATTTGTTGTTTTTAAAATCGATCGTCGTTTAATCGACGATTGTTTCGGAAGAAAATCATGATTGAAATCGAGATTGGCAGCTAAATCACACGAATAAACAGCTGAATATGTTTGTACACTTGAATTATCAATATCTTTCTTCATCGAACGTCGAACACCTGCATCGATTGAATTCGAATGTTGTGTATGATTCGGCAATGGCAATGGTAATGGTGGATCACTGCCTGATAACATCATTCGATTGAGTTGATGATAGCTCGATGTTGGCACCGGTTGCGAGAGACTCGAATGTATGCAGCAATGTTCATTGAGAACGCAATCGGAATTTCGATATGGAAGATTTTTCGTATCTTGTATTGACGAAATTAGATGATAACTTTCGCCACCATTTGTTGACAAACGAAAAGCATTTGGTTTCGCTTCGTTTGTATGCAAATATCGAAGTAGTTTGGGCACACGTTTTTTCGAATCACGACCATCGGGTGGCGCGATTGAATAACGTTTACTTTCACCATTATTCGATTTATAGGCGAATTTTTTCTGTCGTCGACGACGACGATTTGTATATTGCAAACGAAGAATAATAAATAAAAGAAAAACAAGAAAACAACTGGCAATTGCTAAGCAAATAATTAATGTTCGTAAACCGAAATGTTTTGTCTGTTGATGAAACCAATGTACAAGACTTCGATGTTGTTTAATCGGAATTATTTCTATGTTATCGAATTCAGCATTTATTGGACTTTCGTAGGTGTTATTGTCCGTTGAAGAATCATAAGATGAATTCATTAGATCGAATTGACCAGTATAAGGATTCGGTAGAATCTCGATTATATCACCTTTTGGAGTTAATATGGTATTCAGACTATCGAATACCGACTGACGATTAAATGTTAAACCTTAGTAAAGAGAAAGAATAATCCGAGATAAGAAAAAAAAAAGCTTCTGCTAATCTTCTACTACCAGCTATGATGCCATTCCATTTGAATCGATTCGTTCGAGAACCAATGCGTAGACGACGTTGTTGAACAAATGTCTGAGACGAGAAATTTACCATTGAATTACTAGTTCGTTCGAGATCAATCCTAATTTCATCAATAAATAATTCGATTCGGGCAAATTTTCGTTGAATTTTAATTGAATGATAATTTCCATCAGTTAGATATGTTTCAGCTGAATAAACATCCGGTTCTTGTTCGCCTAAATTCAATTTCAAATAGCTTCGTTCACGAATCTAAAGAAGAAAAGCTACAATATTCGTGTATGATTCAATTATAACACATACGATATCATATTCGAAATAATAAGATTTCAAATCGGATTCTAAACGAAATATTTCAATAGATGATGAATATGTTTGAAGACCAAATGCAATTATATCATGTTCAGTATCTCGTGTTTGACTTAATGTATATTCAATCGAACCAAAACCAGTTGTTCGACCGAAATAAAATCCATTTGGTACTAATAGAAGAAACAAGTTATTTTCAACATCTTCATTCAAACTTACCAATATCACAACGTTCGCCTATATAACCCGTTTCGAGACAGTCACATTTTGGACCCGTACTACACACGCCCGAATGATGACAAGTAAAATCATAGCACAATTTTGTCAAATCTATATAGATATAAATAAGAACAAATGAAACAAAACTATCTAACAAGCAGAAGAAGGGCACAACAGCAACAACGAATGTCTTACCATCATCTTTCAATGATGTTTCATCAGATCGGTCTATTTTATTAGGTTAGTTTGTTTATGTTAAGAAAAGATGAAGTTCCCTACCTGCACACGTATTCATTTGTACATCTCCGTGAACAACTAATGCTGTTTGATAGTCTAATAATTTTCCATCGAGTATAAAACTCGCTAGACAACCTTGAAATCCGTATGAATTCAAATCTGAACCGGTTAAATTAATATTATAACCATCAGGCACACCGCCAACATAGAGAACTGGTTGTAATGATACAGCATTTCGAATTCCATTGGCAGATAATGTCGAACGATTGACACGATTATCGACAGATAATTCAATTCGATCGATGCCTATGCGTGTAACACGTACTTCGTGCCATTTTCCATCGGCTAATTTCATTGTTTCATCGCTGAGTATTTGTCGTTTACCAAAACCGAAATCAATAAATAATGCTAAGATACCTGAACGTAGACCAATAGCAAAATATTCATTTAAACCTTGAGCATATCGATAGAGAATAATACCATCGGACATGTACGTACGAAAGAGAAAATAGATATCGAGTTTACCAGGATTTTTCGTTGGATTTTCACGTTCGGAAAAAGCAAGATAGGAATTGTGTTTGATTGTAACAAGATTAAAAAATGGCGTTCGATAACCCACAAGAATATGTTCGCTCGTATGCAAAAATGATGATTTCATTTGTTGTTTTCTTGTAGTTAAACTTGAAAATAAATCTTCATCATTAAAATGTAAATCACTCATATAACCGAGAAATGGTTGAAAAATATCAGTATTTAATCGACGTGTATCTCCAACAAACAGTGCATTAATATTCCAATTAGCAACTGTAATTGCTGGAACATGTGCTAAACGAAAAAAAAAAGAAAGAAAACAGAACATCAATGGTTTTTCTTTTTTGTATTTTAATTACATGTTTGACTATCATCATCAACAACGAGTGTAAAAATTCCATTTTGATCAATTTCAAATTGAAGAAAATGCCAATTATCATTGTTGACATTTTTTCCACATTGAATAGTCTAGAGAGAAAGAAAAACCGATTCAATTAAAGTTTAATACAATCGGAAGATATTTTTAGTCGGATGGAAAAAGCAATTTAGATGCTCTCTTGTTTTTTTTTCTATCTATGTTAGCTATCGATCTAGATTCCGAGTAATGAAATTTGCTTTCTTTTTATACACGCTCGTTTAGACAGCAATGGACTAAGTTTGATTTAACAAATACATTTGTGACCTTGACAAAAAAAGAGACACACATGCGTTGTTACATCTCCGAATGTTTATTAATCAGAATAAAAAAAAATGTAAATTAGTTTTCTTTTCTATGGTCTCAAAATAATCTTTATCTTATTTGAAGATTGAGATTTTAATTCTGTATCTATATTCACTTACATTTACAGTTGTTAAGGCTTGTCTTGAATGAAGTTCAAGTATTGTTAGTTCTATTTTGCCATTAACATGTTCGACAACAAGAAATGGATAAATAAGTAACGAAGAATTTCGATGTGCGAGAGAAAGAAGAACACCATTCGAGATCCGACCGATCGTACGAAAGCGTACGGATAAACGAAGTGGATAATCAAGTGTTCCTTTATGATGATAGTCGATATATGACGACGAATTAAATGTTAATACGATTGATGATGTTCGACGCGTTGTTGTTGTTGTTGTTATTGAACGTTGTGAACGATGATGAAAACAATTTTCAATTGAAAGATTTATTTTTGAATTTGAAATGATTTCAATTTGTTCATTGACAAAATCATGTTGAATTTGTAGAACTGAATTCGATGATAAATTCAAAGATTTATATGAAATATTATTTCGTTGAAGTTCAATCGAATAAAATAATGTTTGATAATTCGAAAATAAATAACATTGTCCAATTTGAAAACAAGTTGTTTGTTGATCAACAAATATATTAAAGTTAATTTCAAGTTTTTGACATAACTAAAAAAATGAATACGTAATGGAGAAAGAAAGCTCTCTCTCTCTCTCTCTAGGTGGTCAAGTAACATCTCTCGTTGTGAGGCGACTCTTTTTCTTCTTGTTCTTCTTTTGTTCATTGTAATTATCGATCATCAATGAGACACAATGTTATTAATGCACACTACCGGTGTGATGATGATTAACATGCACTCAATTCGTTTGACTTCACGTGTTTAGTAGTCACTTGTTAATCTTTCGATTAGGTTTTCTTTGAAAAACATTTACATATGTTCTTTTGATTAAAATGTCACTATCGTTGGTCATCTTTCTCTCTCGCGCTCTGGTACAGGTGTCTATGACCGAATTGAAAAGTGAAAAAAAGAAGAAGAAAAAGAGGAAAAAGAAACAGTCGAGTGTCGAGCAGGGCGGCACGGATTATTAGAGCAGAAAAAAAAGAAGAAGAATCTCCTCCTACATACACGTTTATAAATTTTTTTTTTCTAATTCTTACCTGTTGACTGTAACCAATAAAAATCAGAATAGGCACAAATGTCAATAAAATATTATTATTTATCATTGTTTAATATTATCCGAGAATTTCCGGTAGATTTTCTATATTTATACATCGATGAAATAGATCTGAAGAAAACGAGAAAAAAATTGAACATTTCGCTAAAGAATAAATTATAGTTTAGATAAGATCAGTATGAATAACATCAATCTTTTCTCTCGATAATAATTGTATCTTTCAGTTTGCTGGGTGGAACCGACGAAAAGAGTTTCTCTCGGTCTTTCTTTCATCAACCTAGCCACGGACGCATAGAGAGATATATAGAAAAAGAGGAAAAAAAGCAACGCAACACACAGAGAGAGTGTGTATGTGTGTTCAGAAGTCTCACTCTCTTTTTTTTTCTCTGTCTCTTTCTCTCTTCTCGCTTTTCTTTACAAAAAAACAAAATAGAACTCTCCCTCACTCTCTCTCTCTATCTCTCTATATATAATTGTTAACTATCGAAAAGTAAATGTTCATAAAAATCACAAAGACATTTCTTTTTATTTTTATTTAAAATTGATCGATTAAACAAATCGTTGTTGAATGTTTATAAGAAAAAAAACCGAGACACATTGAATATGTATATGTTTGTTGTCAATTGTTCATTACAGGTAATCATAATTCATGAACAAAGAATAAAGAAATGCTGAGGATTATTTTGTCTGATAATCTTCGAACATTGAACTAGACCCGAGGGAATACATCCTGTTTCGACGCCAATTATCAATTGCGTGCTCCAAGGCGAATAAAAAGAAGAAGACGCATATAACGGCCAATTCGATTAATGTGTCGATGCATTCTACATTATCAATTTACTTGTCGAAAATCTTCTCCTTCTTCTTCTTTTTATAGTTACTTCAAAATAACTTTTCTTTTTCTTAACTCAAGAGAATTAGATCGTTTGTCCAATGTGTTTTCCTCTTCCGAATGTTTTCTTATGTAACAAAATCAAGATTCATCTCATATTGTCTATCGATTTCGATTGTTAAAATTGATGACAATCCATTGTTTGCATTTGTTCGTTATGGTCAATGTCTACTACAATGAACGATTGATACGAAGGACTAATGCGTGTGATTAGTACGAGTATCGATCGATTCAGATGACATCAAGTGAACAAAAGATTTAAATGAACATACACGATTTATTTGTATCATTAAGGATTTTGAGATGATGATGACGATGATCAAAAACGGATATTGAAAGAAAAGAAAAGATTGAGTGTTGTATAGGCATTGTCACATGATTAAAAGAAATAAAGTGCCGTTGCGTGTGCAATCTTATATTCATTACGCTTGTTTGTACATGATGATCGAATAGAGAAATGATGCTTAGATAGCCTTCAAAGCAATTCATTCTTTTTTTGTCGACATGTGCGTATTGTCATAAGAGAAGCGTAAAATGAAGAGAAAACTCAATTGGCAGAATGATGATGATGATGCCTCTAAGAACCGATACAACAATGAAATCATCCTATTATTATTCAAAATTCAAGTAATAATGCTATGTCACTTATTCTCCTTCGTTTTTTTTCTTCTGGTCTCTTGTTGAATACTTGATGTATCCTTGAAAATGATGATGATAATCAAAGAAAATTTTATTCATCAAACGCGTTAGTTCTAATCACGAAGAAAGAAAAAACACGAAACAAACATTTCAAATATTTAGATTTTTTTAAATAGTTATTTCAATATACATCAGCCCATCTATGACAAACATCCGTTGTCCAACACAAGAATGTTTTCTCAATCTAATTTCTCTTCATATCTCGAATTTAATATATATAAAGATGTCGCTAGAAAACTCGATGAAATTTTTCAAAAATAAATTTCTAACAAATAAAATAATAATTTAATTTTAATAAAAATAAAAAAACGATTTTTTTCTTCAATGAAAAAAATTTTTTCCCAATGACGTCTTTTGATTAGTTTATTGTTGTTTTATAATAATAATTCTTGTTCTTCTGAGTATATTTGTTTCTTTATTATTATACTCGTATGGATATTAACAATTCAATATCATCAAATGGTGCTTATAAAACATCAACAACCAACGATTTCAACATGATGTACGGATTAGGCGATGAAAATGAAGCCGATACATTAAATGATGAAACATTCGGTGATTGTGATTTGAAAAAAATACAAATTAAATCAGATTTCGGCGAAAACGGAGAATTTCTCGGTGACGATGCTCCAACTGAATTGCCCGATTTTTTTGATACCGATTATTCGGACACAAATCTTCAATCAACATTAAATGATGATATCAACGATCAAGCACAGTCGATTGATGCTTTACTTGGTGAAGATCCTATGCGTGTTTCAATACGACAATCAACGCATAATCCATTGTTTAACATGGCCATTTCACAAGCAAGAAACGAGAATATATTCGCACCTCAACCAAACGTTGTCCAACAGCAACAACAACAGCAGCAGCAGCGGCCACCACCAACATCAAGACAGATGGTTAATATGCAATTGTTGAAACAATTCGAGCTATTACTAATCAGCCGGCAAGTACCTGCACACGAAAGAATCGTCTATCTACAAACTATGATCGACCAAATGCAACAACAGCAACAGCAGCAGCAGTCAATGCCACGACCACCACCACCACCACCGCAACAACAACAACAACAACCGATGCCAAATCCGAACCACAATGGCCATCGACCCCAGCCTCCTATCGGTGGTTTACTCGAACAAGCTCGCTTAGCTCCAATGGACGGTTCTCCGACTCCCGGGATATCTTCTCAATTCCTCGATGCCATCCAACGCTCGGACCAACTTCCAGCTCAACCTTCGTCACCACCGGTCGATAACCATCGACACAATCGTCCCGCTCGACATTACCCTCGTCCGCCCATGCTAAACACGTGGCAAGGCCGCGGGCCCAAACACGATGAATTCGCCGGCATGATGAGCGACCGCGAGAAACAATGGGTCGTTAAAATCCAACTTCACCAAGTTTCTCAAACGCCCGAAGAAGATTTCTACTTTCAAAAATGGTCCCAACAAACACATCGAACCAATCAAACCAACCGACACGATCATCGAAATCAAAAGATCACCTATCCCGTTCTCCAACTTCTCAAATCGATTCAACAGGAAAAAGAACTCGCTGATCGACTCTCTCAATCATCGGTACAAGCGGTCTACAGCAACGTCAATCCGTTGCCATACGCCTCGCCGCTTCAAACTCAACTCGGCAAACAATCTGTTGCTACGCCTAAACATCCTCGATGTACGCTTCATCTCGATGGACAATTCGCTTTAGGTAAACAAGCGAATTCGATTACCTATGGAAAATATCATCTCGGCGTTTTGTTACACATTGAAAATATCTATCAGGATGTTCTGCAAATTGAAAGACAAGCCAATCCATCGAGTGAATTCATTCAGAATATTCTCAATCGATATTTTCACGATGAAAAATATTTCTTTCCTGATTTGTTCGGTTGTTGTCGTAAAGGACAGATTATATTCGAACGGTTATATCGTTATTTAATAACGCATTTACCTGATCAACTTGAATCGATGTTCGTACGTTTGTATAGTTCGTTGAGTTACATGATTCGACGTTATTCATCGGGATTTCATATTGAAAATTCTGTTATGAACATGATTAATCTTTTGCAACAGCAAATCTGCGCGAAACGACCAACACTCGAACAAATTCTTAATGAAATCTATCGTAGTTATAACGAACAAATCAAACCGAAGATTCTTCAATTTGATTCAAGTTCGTTGTCATTTCGAAATAATCGCACAATATTTTTCACCCTTTTTTTCTTCAGATGCATCATCAAGTCCATTTTCTGATTCGAATCTATTCACAAGTTCTCATATAATCACAATCTTAATCGATCTTTTACTCTCATTGGAACGGCAATGTTATCTTCTATCGAATGTATCATCCGATTATCAACTCTCCGAATATGTTCGATTGTTTATATCGGATATTTGTTTAGCATTAATCAATTGTTCATCAACTAAAAAACTACTTAAACCATTTGCACAAATTCATCAACAACAATTTAATTTACTCTGTAAATTTCTTCGTACACAAATGCCGCAAGAAATTTACACGACTTTAGAACCCAAATTGATTTCTTGTTGTGTTAAAGACTCATAAGAAGAAATATCTGTAATTTGTATATAAAATCATTAAAACAAAAAAAAGAACAAATTGAATAGAGAATCGATGTGCAAACAAAGAGTTTCGTTTGTTTTTCTATTATTCTTTAATTTATAATCAATAAAGATCGAATATTTGGAAAGATATGAATAAATAACTAAAATGATTTCATATTTCTGTGTCCTAGAGTCCTACATCGGGAAAAAACAAACGATCAGTTTATTATGTAAACTGACAGTTCGAGTGTTTATTTTTTTAGCAGTAGAACAAGAAATTTTGACAAGTAAACAAAACGTTTTAACTTATTCTTTTGTCTGATTCACTGATAGATTATTTTATTTACTGCACTAAACATTTACATACTTCTGATAAGAATTTTTCTTTATCAGTAGAAATGTTGTTCCAGGACCGAAACTGCAGTAATCTTTTGTGTGCACTAGCGACCTCAAAAATTGTCGTAAAAAAAACTGTTCGCCAATGAAGGCGTGTGATCGTTTCTTTTTTTTTTATCAAGGTATAAAGTTAAAGTACATAAAGTACGAGGCTTTTATTTTCTTTTTAGCATGAGTTCCGTACAGTCGTTTTCATCGGTAAATCTCTCACTTGAATTCATAATAAAAAAAACAAACAAAGAAAACTTTTTTTAGAAAATTCTACGCGAATTTCAACCAACAATCGATTTCTTCCAAGAAAAAACTCGATTTGTAAATCAGTATTTAACTCGATCCTATTCGCCATTACAATTAATTTTAATATCAACCTTAACAACAGCATTTGGAATAAGTATCTATCGATATTTGTTCTCACATGACGAAGGTAAATGAAAAACAAACGAAACAACATGAAAAGACGTTGATTTAGATTTGATTGTTCGTATTCGTGAGACGATTTTTCGCTTGATTCGACGTTTACCAGCTGTTCAACGTAAAATCACCGAAGCGAAAGAAGCAACATTGAAATCTGTTTGCGATGAAATAGCACGAAGTGTCGAAGGACATGAATTTACACGGAAATTGCCCGAGAAAGGATTATCTCAAGTAGAGAATCATATAAAACCGAGCTTGTTTTTGTTAGTATTTTGTTTTGTTCAAGGAAGAACTTTTACAAAAATTAGAAAACTATCGAAATTTTGAAAAGATAAACTACAAAAACGGTCAAGTATCTGGTTGTGTCTATAAATTAGAGAAAATGAACATGACTGAAATCTATCAAAAGGTAATTGAGTTGAATCGATCATTGGAATTATTTTGTTTATGTGTATATGCAGATTTTCGGTCTGTTTGGCGATGCTAATCCGTTGCATGTCGATGTTTTTCCCGATATTCGAACGATGGAAGCCGAAGTTGTTCGATGTGTGGCTGATATGTTTCATGGCGATAATAATGTTTGCGGAACAGTAATTTTGATTGAAACAAAATAAATAAAAAAAATATTCTTCTCGATATTGGTTTAGATGACATCAGGTGGAACAGAATCATTATTAATGGCATGTAAAACTTATCGTGATTTAGCTTATTCAAAAGGCATAACAAGACCAGAAATGTAAGTCATTATTAGTTGTTTTTTTTCATTTTATTGCTAATAGAAAATGAATCACAAATGAAAATATAATAACGAAATATATCATCGATCGATTGATTGACGAACTTCGACCATAAAGTAGAAACTCATTCGATTGAATATAAAAATCATTATTACATTGTTCACTAGTACAACGTTTTAACGAGAGAATTTCGATTGTTGATGTTAAATTGATTTTCGATTGAAGTAGAATATGATTGTCAATAGATATATCATCGTACGGTGAACAATCACGTATAGCACGTTGATTAGAAAGAATTGTAAAATAACAAAATGTTCGACATCGTCGAACAGGTATTTCACGTGTATAATCGCCACAGCCAGGACCATCGAAACTATTATCACATATTAAACATTGAAAATCATACGAATAAATAAATGAAATCAATTGAATAAGAAGAAGAAAAAATAAAGTTCGCAATTGCATTATTGTTGAATATTCTACGATTAAAAAGTCACATAGAAAAATGTTATGTTTATATTGACATAATGATAGAGTTCGTGTTTAACTCATCGAAGAAGATCGATTAAGTGTAATAGTAGCATGAAATCTCTCCGGAACTTGTTCTATCTCGTTTGTCAAACTCTAATGCGTCTGATTCAAGCCAAATTAAACAAGAGAGAGAGAGAGAGAAGAAGAAGAAAATGATGTATCTATATCATTTTCTCTTTCTCTCGATCTATCTTCGTCTTCGTCTTTTTCTTCTTTGATTATTAATCGTATTCGAGATCCTTTGCCTTGACAAAGAGGGGAGAAAGAAAAAAAGGCAGTCACGCGGTCAGTAGCAACTAACGAACAAGACTGCAATTAAATGCGCATGCTCTCATTTCCGCCGGCAGAACAGAGAAGCATGCGCACATATTTGGTCTTGAAACAAAAAAAATACAAAGAGAAAGACATTTCATATGAATATTAAATAGACCATGCTCTCTAGATTTGACACAATACCTGAAGAATACGTTCCGACTTACGCTTTTTTTGTATGTGTGTGTGTGCATGCGTTTGTCTTTTATCTCTTATTATTCTCGAAAAAAAAATGAACAAGGACTTTGCTCTTTCTCTCGTTAAGAGTTAAAGTACCTTGAAGAAAAATAGCCATTGGCTCTTTTTGTCAATTTCTAAGGAAAACGAAGACAAACTTGAGAACAATAGAAAATCGTTTAAAAACAATACGATCGTAATCAATGCAAATCAATGCATTGCATATAAAATAGGATTAAAGAAAGTCATTGAATGTCTTGAAGAAGACGAAAGATAATCGCTCTCGCTCTCTTCCGAGTGAACAAACTAATTTTGTCTTGTTGAAGAAGAAGAAAAAAAAAGAACGTGCTCCGATTATTATCAAGGTTTTTCTATCATGAATGATATTTGATATAATCAATGAGAGATCAATTAGTTAGTTATTTGATATTGATAATAATGTGAAAGACTTAATTGTATTTATTTTTATTCATAGTATTATGCCAGTAACGGGTCATCCAGCATTTAATAAAGTATGTTTATTGAATAAATGAATTGATCAATCAATTTGTTGTATGAAAACATCTTAGGCATGCATGTATTTTAAAATCAAACTCAAACGAATACCATTGAATCCGCAAACACGTGAAGTCGATTTAGTTAAAATGCGAAAAGCTATAACGAGAAATACTTGTCTCGTAAGTGACAATTGAAATTCATTTTGAAATGATCATTTGTGTGATGTGTGTTTAGTTGGTAGCATCGGCACCAAATTTTCCTCATGGTGCAATTGATCCTATCGAAGAAATTTCTCAAGTAATAAGAAAACGATCGTTTTGATGATCTAGAAAAGAAGACAAATCGATTTTAGATGGCAATCGAACATAACATTCCACTACATGTCGATGCTTGTCTCGGCGGTTTTCTTATTGCATTTATGGAACAAGCTGGTTTTCCTCTCAAACCATTCGATTTCCGTTTGCCAGGTGTGACAAGCATGAGCTGTGATACACATAAAGTAATTCTGTTCATCAAATTCAAATTTAAAAAAAAAATGATATTTTTAGTACGGTTATGCACCGAAAGGTACTTCGGTGATACTCTATCGAAATTCTGAACTTCGACAATATCAATTCTACGCATTAGTCGATTGGCCAGGTGGTATTTACGGTTCGCCGACTGTTGCTGGCAGTCGATCTGGTTATCTTATAGCTTGCTGTTGGGCAACATTGATGTTCCATGGTCTCGAAGGTTATGTCAACGAAACACGAAAGGTTATTCAAGCTGCACGAGAGATTGCAGCTCGTTGGAGTGAAATCGATGGTCTTTATTTATTACATCAACCTGATGTCAGTGTTGTTGCAATTGGATCAGATAGATTTAATATTTATTATCTATTCGATGGATTACATGCGAAAGGTTGGCATTTAATTGGATTACAAAATCCAGCAGGGTAAAAACTGAGAGAAGGTTTTTCGTTCTAATGATTGTTTTTGTGTGAAATAGTGTGCATATTGCTGTAACTCAGGTTCATACTCAACCGGGCGTCATCGATCGACTTATGGAAGATACAAAAGAATGTGTCGCGGAAATTCTCCAATCGGATACGAAAGTCGATACAGCTACTGTAAGATATAAATTTCAATAGAAAAAAGAAAAATGAAGGATTTTTGTTTTCAGGCTGTTATCTATGGAACGAATCAGAAGATTCCAGATAAGTCTCTCATCTGTGATATGACGAAATTATATATTAGTTCATGGTACGAAACAAATTTCGATGGAAAAAATTGATTAAATCTTGTTTATTTGAGTATTTTTTACGATGATTTGAATTGAAGTATAAAATCAAATAAAGATGTGTTCGCTGAATTCTTTGTATATCGACTAAGACATCGATATAAATCTTTCACAGTCGTTCGTTTGCTCGTTAAATGATTGTAAACATTCGTCAATGATTGAGCTAGTTTTCGATCGCCGAATGCGGCGTAGACTAAAGGCCGTCCGGCTTCCGAAGCAGCAATTAATTGAATAATTGCTATGAAAAGAAAAGCATTGTTGTCAAAAAGAGGTTTCTATTGTCTTTTTCAAACCTTTTAACTGTCGGTCACCATTGAATGCACCACAACCCCAATTGCCACTGGCAACCGGAAATGTACAACCACCGTTTGGTTGTAATCCATTTGCAAATCCTGTGTATGCTTTGATCAACTCGCGATTTATAGGTTTCATATAAAATTGTTCTGATTGCTGACGGAAAAACAACGCATCAATAGCAACTAAATGCGACGCTTTTCGACCCCAATTATCTCTGCGAAAGAAACAAAAAAAAACAATTCTCGTTTTCGAAAGTCGACATATTCATCGAGCAACAAGACTTTGGACTATTGTCACCGAAATCTCCAGCAAATTGAAATGTTGATCCATAACCTTTGTATGTTGAATATCGTTCACAACCAATAAGAAATATACATTCATTGTCGGTCATCATTTCACAAATAAGTAAACTAACGAGCATTTCAGGACAAAGAACAAAACGAATTTCTTCTTGAACACAACCAACTAATAGAACTCCACCGCCCTAATTTTATTTGTTTTACAATAACGCTGATTTCTCTCTCTCTTAAACACTTACGATAAATCTATTGGCAAAGTCAACCTGTAAACAACCATCGATGTCTTCGATTTTGTCAGAAGCTGTCACACACAGTTGCGCAAGAGTTTTGGTTGATTGTGACCACTTAGGATGGTGTTGTGAATGTAATTCACGACGTTTAAATGTAATCACACCGGTTGGTTCTGAAAATTAGAATCGACTTAATTGAAAACAAAATAAAACAAAATCAAGTTTACTTTGTCGAGCGATACGATGAAAATAATGTAAAATACATTTTAATTTCTCGACTTTTTGTTTCGGTCCACGTTGATATAATCTTTTGAAATATAAACGAAAACGAATTGTTCATCTGATTAGTTTTTTTTTACTTACGGTTCAAAATTAGGATTTTGATAGTATTGATATTCTCGTTTTATATTCGGAACTACTCGAAATGGGAATAAACAGAAAAATGCACATGATAATAACGATGCTGCTTGATACTGTGACATGGTGACTGCTCGATTTGAATGCATGCGTAGTAACGGTGGTGGCTATGACAAACAAAATTGAAAATAAACAAATTCATCGAAATCCCGAAGTTTTGAAATACTTGACTGCAAATCGAATCGACATTGATTGCAAGTGAACAGATATTCGAAAGGACAGTCGAGAGAAAATATGTTCGATAACTACTTGAATAGACCTATTTGACAATAAAAAAAAAGTCAATTCAATTGATTGAGATCATCAAAGAACTTTCCTGGTTGATTAACTGTTCTAAACACTCAACATTCATAGATTTTTCTGCACAAAATTCAATTGTTCTCTAGTAAACACGAAAAATGATCATTGCAGATTTGAATCTATTCGAATATACTTTCAAATGATCCATCGTCGCTGTACGATTATCACATGCTGCTTTTAATTGTCGTAATACTTGTTGAATGTATGGCCATCGAGGTTGACCGGTTCTCTTCAAAGATAATCAACATTTTTCTTTCTCGAAACAATGAAATTTCGTTTACAAGTCGATTTTCGACCGACGGCGAACAAGGCATTCGAACATGGTGCTCATCCCATAGATCAACATAACGATATTCTTGATAGATTGGTTGAGGTTCAACATTTACTGCTGTTCCATTATATTTAAAAGGCTATAGAAATCAATGAAATTCTATCGTTGATATGTTTCGCTTTGGTTTTTTACTTTAATCATAAATAAATACTTGTCTCTTGCCATTTCAGCCATATCTTTAATAAACGGCGGCTGAGGACAAATATTCAATATTTGTGCAAATGATGAACCCTCAATAAATCAACGACAATTTTCAATCAAACAAAATTGAATGAATTCAACAACAACAACTACTTTTTTCTCTTCTTGTTCAACAGCATTTGCGTAGGAAATATCTGCGTCATCAATATTTTGTCTTCGTCTAACGGCCATATTTTTACTTGTGACTCAACATTTTCTCTTTCGTATCGTTTTCGTATCATCACAAAAAAATCAGTTTCCTACTTTTTTTTTTCTTTCGTTCGACACATAGACAGAAGAAAGGGAAAAATCACACGTATAAACGTACAGTACATATTTTATTAGCAAAATGAAAATGTAAATTATGGACAAAAACATAGGCCGTTTTAATGCACAATCGAGCCGGAGACCGAAACCTGAGAGAATCGAATAGCATTCTCAAATTAGGGTCTCAGGGTCAACTCAAGCATTAAATTAATTTTGAAGATTTCAATCTAAAATGATAAAAAAAAACATGTATATATATACACACACAGACACATCGAAAGAAGTCGTTATTTTTCTTTTTTTTTTCTCAACTAGAAAAATAACAAAAAAGAAAAGTGAGAAAGAGAGAGAGAGAGGGAAGGTGCAAGGTAAATGATGATGGTGTCGAGCAATTGCATTAATGCAAAACAGAACACAACAAAAAGGAGAAGAAAAAAAGAAGAAAAAAACGCACGACTATATTTCTTCATCACTAAGGTATTCACTGTTTTTTATACCGAAAAAGAAACAAAACAATGTCATCTAAATGAAAATTCGACAATCTCATATGTTTTCCAATGTATTGATGTAAAAAAAGAGGCAAAAATATTTGTATAGATGTGGTTGCGATAAAGAAAACGAGAGAAAATAGAAGGGTGAGGGGGAGAGCGAGAGAGGGAGAGAAAAAAAAGAAGGAATGCATTATATTTACCGCAAAAGAAAAATCGTCGAACTGTCAAAACAAGTAAATGCTTCTGCAGAAATCATCTGGTCGGACGGACGGGTCTTGCATATAAACGAGCGCGCTCGCACACGCACGGAGCAAAAAAAGAAAGACAAACAGCAGTTTTGCTGCCGCGCCAGTACGTCCTTGTAAGAAACGCAAAATAACAATCATGATGATATATGAGAAGGAAAGCAAAAAAAAGCGAGAAAAAGAAAAAAACAACCGATTCTAGATGGAAAATTTTCTTTTATTTTTGAGATAAAAAGAAAAACAAGTTCATCTTGAGGTTTTGTCGTTTTGTCGTTTTGTCGAAACTCAAACGAATGAAGTTCGAAAATATCAGCTGATTTATTCAAAATCTAATTATCACATCATATTGGAATAGTAGACAAACATACCTGGCAGATTTTCAAGAATTTCTAACTGATTGTCTTCGAAAATAATAATAATAAAAAAAGAGAGAAAAAAAGAACTGACTATTGATTGTGTTCTGTCGCAGTACTGAAAGCTTGCGATGCCTTTATACCAGCTACAACGAGAACCCTTTGCATTTTTTTCCTTTTTCTTTTATACCCTCGGGCTGCTGCCTTAGTCGTCGATGAAGAGAAACAAAACATTTTTACTTGCTTGTTTTTGTCGCTTTTTCTTCTTCTTCTTCTTACAACGAATAGAGAAAAGCAGAGAAGAGAAGAAGAAAAAAAAACATTTTATCTTGACACAACCAAAGATTCGCGATTTAATCATACTCGTCTTTTTTTCTTCTCTCTTCTCGTTCTTTCATCGATGGTGTTATTAGAGAAAAACATATGTTAGACACGATAGATTCTGATTCTAAGTTTGATTTATTTCAAAAATATTCTTAAAAAGACGCACACACACACACAGATGCACAAATTTAACGACTAGAGGTGAACACAGTGTGGACGGGTTTTGTCAGTTTTTCGGTTGTTGATAATGCGGTTGATCCTAAACGACAAGATGAAAATTGTGTTCATTATAACAAAAAAAACAGGAGCCATTTAAATGCAAGCATATAAGCAAGAAGAAGTATTTGCTGCGAAGTTAGATGTGTTGTTTTTTTTCTTTTATTAATAAGCAAACAAACAAACAAACAAAGAGGGAAATATAAATAAATACACACACACACATACAAAACAATAGATAGAGAGATTAGTACGACTAGAAAATGGCAAGAGAAAATTTTTTTTTCTTCATTCTCGATAAGAAGAATAAGCATCAAGTGTATATATATACAAGTGCAAAATTATTTTTCACATTCATAATAAAATACCTCATGATGATCACGAATTGGCTGTGCTGTTTGTTGTTGTTGTTGACCTTGAAAGAAAGGTTTTGTATCTTGAAAATCGTTCGGTTCAAGATAAAGATTCGGATTACTATTCATACGTAATGCCAATGCTGTTTGTTGTTGTTGTTCTTTAATTTCTTCATACAAATTATCGATATCGTTCGAAGGCGCCGTTGGTTTCTCAGTATTCGATCGTATCAGTGTTTCACGATCGGATGTATCGTCATGGATTTGCTGCATAACAATCGATGATGTCGTTGAATAGGCTGATTGCGGTCGTTGTTGACCAGGTAGAAGTAATGCTGGCGATGCTGTTGTTAGATAGGGTTGATTTAGTTGTTGTCGTTGATCATCATTGTCTTTGATATACTGTGAATCACGTCTTGGACGTTGTCGAACAAGTAAATAGATAATAACAATAATAAGAAGAAAAATAATCATACAAGCAAGAATAATGCCTAGAATGAATTTCCAACTGAATAGATTTTGCCGATTTTCATTGGATTCGAATATAAATGGTGCGTATTCGGATGTTTTCGAATCGATTTGAAAATAGAGAAGAAATCTGGTTTTAATTTCATTGGATTTCCAAAGAAATTTTATTCGACTGTCTTTCTTTTGTTGATTGATATCGAAATATGGATTAAGATCTAATGTTTGTATTTGTTGAAGATATTCAAGTTGAAAATCACGGGATTTCTCTAATAGAAACAAACGAAGACGAGATTCACGAGGAACGAACAATTCTTTTTCACAAAACATTCGTTCGGTATCAGTTGACGAATATAATAAACCACGATCGAGTGTTATACGTTCTTCGGACGAACAAATATCGATTCGTGGAAGATTATCTTCAATGCCTTCATCTAAAGAACCAAGAAATCAAGATTTTAAACAATCGAAAACAACATCATCGGCGGCTACCTGGGATGCAGAGATATTCGACAAGAGAAAAATTCGATTGTGTTCCATAGGAACATTGTTCTAACATTGGCCGTTGACTATAAGCTATTTTACATTCTTGTTTCGATTGATAATCGCATAGATGTCGATAATTCGTCGACAGATCATACTGACAAGTTGTTAATGTGTCTCGATTACATTTTATTTTCGATGAAAAATCATCGGATGATCTCAAACTTAGGCCAATCCAAGCATTGAGAATAAACAAACGATAATTTCTTATACATGAAAGATTAATATCGCCTAATAACGGCCGACGATATGTTGGCGAATCGCAGAGATAATCTTTTTGTTCTTGAATTATTGGTAAACAATGATATTGAATGAAAAATCGTCGTGTTGTACCACAAGTTGAATTAATATGAAAATGAAGATTTGCTAACTCGATTTGACATGTTCGTTTGCGATTACAGGCAAATGCCAGTGAATTTTTCGATTCAATTCGACAACGTGTTATATCCGAACATGAATCATCGTGTGTCGACTCGTAAATAACATTGTCGATGTCAAGAACATAACCGGGCAAACATGATGGTAATGTTGGTGCTTTACTCGATGATTCAATGCATATAAAAGGTGTCGAATTCGGTTTTGATGAATAAACTAATGAACATATCAATAAAAATAACAAAACGATCTTGATTAACATTTGACCTTGAAGAAATAAATGCGAAATGACGGTTAACAGAAAGAAAAAGAGAAGACGAAGGAACGGAAGGAAAATAATTTGCGTTCGTTGGTGGATATTTTCGACCAATCGAATTACTCATTCGAACGTTGTCATAGTGTTCAAGAGAATCAATGAATGTGAATGAGATTGATTTTTGATTATTGAATGCAAATAGAGTCAAAATATGAATGAATATAGTCAATTGTTTCAACATTGTATTCGAGTTTTAAATGAATACGATGAGAATATCTCGGAAGAAACATTTCTCGATGAATATTTTCGAATAAATAAAGTAGACGTTTGCCGATTTGACATGCTAACGTTTTCCTTTTGTATTTCAAAGGTATCGAATCCTGGTTTTGTATCAACGGTTTTAATTGATTCGATTCGATATTCTGCATTTATAAATATTGTTATTGATAATTTCTATAAAACATTTGGAATGAATGTTCGAAGATCAGAAGAAAATGTTTACAAAGGTTGTTTTGTTCTCTTGATTGAATTCGAGTGTTCGAATTGATTTTTTTTACATTATTCTAGTGATTGTTTATCTTGTCTTTTTTCAATTGGATTCTGTAGGTGTCAAGTTTTTCCGAGGCTTTATTTATTCCTATTCATTATATCAAATGCATCAAGTGAGAAAATCACAGAGAGAGAGAAAGAGATTTCGATTTTTTTTTGTTAAAAAGCTTCTCGAATTTCTTGTCAATGAACATTCATTATCAACAATTAAAAGCCAATGTCGAAAAATCTATGATGAAGATTATATCGATGAGAAACTCATCGGAGCTATTCAATCGTTTGTTATATTTTATTTGAAAGATACAGTTGACTCGATATCTTCTCGTTTCTGCTTTAGTCATTTGCCGGATATTCGAAGTATTCTTGTTGATTTGAAGAATCATCTCGAAGGACGTACAGGTATTCGTTCGATTCCCGAACCAACCAAAACTAAACCATTTAACCTAACTCTTCCTAAACCCCGACCTGTTCCTATACCGAAGATTGTTTGTAGAAATTCGAATCAGAAAAAAACATAACTTGATATCACGAGTTTAGATACCAAAAATCGAACGAACTCGATCAATTCCAAAGTCAACCTACGAACAACCGAAAGATCCATTTGAATTAGAACGAATTCGAGAAGAAAATCATCGACAAGGTCAACATAAACTTTATCAAGCACGTTCATTGAACTATCATTTCATGCAAAGTCCAAAGAAATCGACGAATAATCAAATCGATCCCATTGCCGATGAAAACATTCAACAATTCAAAGCTCATCCGACGCCATCGAAAGTTCAATCAAATAAAATTCCAGTGAAACTTAATGCTGCTGCTGTTTTGAAAGAAAGTCATCTGTATAAAAAACAAGAAGACGATGTTCGTCGTCGTTTAAATGCCTACGAATCCGGTGAAAAACATGCTCACGAATTCGAACAATGGCAAGAGACAATGTTGAAACAAGATGCCGAACAAGAACTACTTGCCATTGAGCGAAAACGATTGGAGGGAAAGATTTGTTATGAAGAAGCTATTCTTGCTAAACAACGTGTAGTTGATGAAAATCGACAGATCGTCGATGAGATCAAACGAGAAACACGCGAAACACTCGCTAAACATGTCAACGAGAAACTTCGAGAAGAACAACGAATGAAGTATTTGAACTTTGTTTCGTTTTTCGATTGACTATTTTTTTTCCTTTGCTTAGACAATTAGTCGATGAGATTATTAGCGAACGAGATAATGGAAAAATCGCTCAACAAAAATTGCAACAATATAAAATCGAATTTGTTAAACAATATAAAGAAGAATTGAAACAATCGATGCGACAAGCACTTGAAGAAGTTCGAAACTATAGAAATAAATTACATTTTCTTTTCTTTTTCTCTCAGGCGGAAGCGGAAATGCGACAGCGTGCCGAATTAATTCAGCAGATTCGAGCGTTCGATTTGCAAGCAAATGAACGATGGAAACCATTCGATATCACAGCTGAAGCAGGACATGGATTGCATGACGAAATGTCCATTGTTGAAGTTCGTGAGCGACTTGAATTGTTAAAAATTGAAAGAGAAAAAGAACGAGAATATCGACATGATCAAATAGTCAAAGATAAACAGAATCGAGAGAGAATGATTACGACAACGGTACAAACGATTGCGAAATATCGAAATGACTTGACTACTCAAGCCGTACTAAAGTAAATTGAAAAAATGAAAGAATAAAAACGTTTTTATATAAACAAAGAATTTTCGTGATTGAAATCAAATAGAAAACAACGAAATTCAAGTGCACCTGCACCGATACAACAAACGAATATTGAACTTGAACAAATGCGAACATATCTTCAAACAAAAAAAGCCGAACGTTTGTCGAAACAACGCGATATTCCTTCAGCAACAACGGATAATCAATATCAATCCGTAAACGATCGTTTCTGTTTTCGTCAATATTGTTTTGTATTTTTGTTTTAAGAAATCTGCCAACGAATGGAATCGTTTCGATCAAGTCGAAAAATCCTCGGATAAAGCACTTAAACGTCTTGCACCGATTCTTCTTGCCTAGAATACAATCTCACCTATTTTTATTTTAATAAACGTCAAATCTTTTTCTTTTTTTCTAGATTATGGAGCGTTTAAAACGAAAATTATTTAAAATTAAAAAACCGATGCCAATTACAGCTGAAGTCGAAGATGAAGAACTCTATCTCGAACCACAGTACAGTGAAACCGAGAGTATTACGCTTCATATTGATTCAATTGCAGAAGAACTGCTTGCCATTGCAAAGAAATCGGTAGATTTGAATTTTATTTCAACTTTTTCAATTCAATTTTTGTTTCGATAGTCTCATACTATTCGTTTGTCGAAATTGTACGACGAACTTTTGCAAGTTAAAACGAAAGTGACTCGAACATTAACTGAAAATTCCAAAGAACTATTCAATGCCAATCGACAAATTGAAATACTAAAGAAAACAAGTGATAATGAGCGTGAAGGCTCATTGAGCACACGATACAATCGTTCATTTGCAAGCGACCATAGCATGGCCGATGTGAGAATCATTCTCACAACGTAAATAGACGCAGCTTGTGCGTGTAGATAAACTAACATCGAGATTAGAATTCGCAAAAACGAAAAAACGAAACAATAAAAATACTTGTTTATAATCCTTTTGCTTTTCTTAGTCGATATCATGTCATTCGATTTGGTCTCCAATGAACAGCATCTTAAGTTCATCCATCACGACGCCAACATTTCGTCGTCGTCTCGCTGAAACATCCGTATCCGATATCAATCATTCATCAGTTATTCAAGAACATTTCGTCTATCTCTATCAGCAATTGTGTTCGAATTGTTCGAAATGTTCATGTTACCAAACATTCATACGTAATCAAATCGAATTAGAATATCTGTCAATCTGTTCGTACAACGAACAATTAAAATCTGAAAATGATCTCTTACAACAACTTCTTGCTGATTGTAAATATTCATATGAAAAACAATACGTTCGTTTCAGTCAATATGAACAATATCTCATCGAATATGAGCAATGCATACAAATTCAATATGAATTAATTCGAACATTTCAACAATTAATCGATCGTTTTCAAATCACAATCGATAAACGTAAACGAAATGATGATGATAATTCGAGTACGAATCATATCTATCAAAAAATCAATGAAACTACAACGACGATAGGAGTCGTTAATCAAGATGGCGAACACATGTGAGTGCGTGAGGACGAGGAGGAGAAGAAAAAAATTTTTTACCGACCACCTCTGGTGGGGTTCGAACCCACGATCTTTGGATTAGAAGTCCAACGCGTTAATCCGCTTCGCCACAGAGGCTGTGCTTCTAAATTCTTTAAAATCGAATGTCAAATTAGTTTCGAATCGATTTCTTGTTTTAGTGAACTCTATCGTCTCATCACATCTCTCTACGAACAATGTCAACGGCATATTTCTCAATTACCTAAACGTGCACAATTATTTTCCTTTTCACATGATGAATTTCATCCGCCAGCCAATGTTTCAGGCATTGTCGATGTGGCTGATCTTGAAATATCGGTTTTATTCGTTGATTTATTAACATTAAAACATGAAAATAGTGAACTTCGTTGGTTAAACGAACGATTAGTCCGTGAGAAGAAAGTTTACAAAAGTAAACTTGATCTTTATGAACTGACAAATAAATATTTTCAATCGGATTTTTTCGATAAAAATTCAACACATGAATTGATTCGACGTGAGAAAGTTCTTCGTTTGTATGTCTATCGTTTGTATGATCTTCTTGAAACAACATCGAATCAACTTAAGGAACGGCAAACTCACGATGAAAATCTTCTCTATCAATTTCGAATACGCAATCGTGAATTGACCGAACAGATCCGTCGATTTCGACGTTAAAACTTTGTCTCATTTTCGTAGATTAGCTTTTTTAGCACAATGTGTTTTTTGTTGTTGTTGGAAAATAAAGAAATGTTATGAAATTGAATTGAGGTACTCGAAAGCTTGTGTTATTTTGTTTTGCAAGAATTCACCTTGAGAAGAACATACGATAAGATACCAACATATGTCTTGTTTCTCTCTTACCTATATATGCACTTGACCTCATCAGATTGGACGAACGAAAACAAAAGACACCAGTGACTGTTGGCCAAACGAACCTGCAAATAAGAAAACATACATCACAAAACTGACTGAGTTTTGTTATCAAACGCATAACAAACATTTTTTTGTAAATTGTTGTTGTCGTCTATCAAATGCCGTCATCGTATTCATCTTTGATCACCGATGATTGTACAGGCGATGAGGTAAACTATCGATAGTATTCTTGAGGGTGTGTCAAATATATTTGAATATTCTAGATCAATGTCGTTCTCTCGCCAAAGATCAGATCGAGATCATCAGTTACATCACCACGACGAACTTTTCAACTTCGAAATATTGTCATTTTTCTTATTACTCTAAATGAATTAGAAAAAAAATATTCCATCGATGTGCCTCTCCTTTCTTATTCGTTTCTTGTTCGTTTAATTAATCGTTCGTTTAATCTTCATTCAAATTTTAAAATTCAAACAAAAACAAATTTAATTATCAAAGATGATTTCGATTTCGATGATTTTCTTACCAGTGAACAACAACATGAGAATATCTTCGAATTAACTCTTTCGAAATATGATATCGATGATTGGTGTATTGTCGATGATGCATTCGATGATAATTTTCAATTACTTCAACTTGAAAATCACTGTAATTTAGTTACAATTAAATCGTTGACTAATCTACGGCAAGGAACATTTCTTCAACGAGCAACAAGTTGGCTTCATGGATCAGTTAGTAAAACTTGTTTGACAAAGAAAGATTTCGAACAAATGTTCGATTCGACAACAGGTCGTTTACTCAACGAACAGACATTTCGGCAGCGTATCTATGAAACTGGTTGTGAAAAATCGATAAGAAAAATCGTTTGGTGTTATTTATTTCGAATTTTTGATCAAACAATGACGACGGATGAAAAGAAACAATACGTTCATAAAGCACAAGAACGTTATGACGAAATGAAATATGCATGGCAAAGTAAAAATGAATCCGAAATAACAAATTTAAAAAATCTCATCGAAAAAGATGTTAAACGAACCGATAGTTCAGAGAAATTCTTCGATCAAAAACATGATTTATCACGAGAAATTCTATTGAACATTCTTATGACCTACTGTGTTTATCATCCCGAACCGGGCTATGCTCAAGGTATGACTGATATGGCTGCACCGATTCTCTATGTTATTCGTGATGAAGCATTGGCTTACGCTTGTTTTTGTTCATTAATGCGTTATATGAGTCCATTATTTGATAGTAATAATCAAGCGATTAATCGTCGATTAGATTTATTAAGAAAAACAATCAAAGCTATTGATAGTGATCTATGGACACGAATTGAAGAATGTGATATTAGTAATTTAATGTTTGCCTATCGATGGATTCTATTGGATTGTAAACGTGAATTTCCGTTTAAAGATGTATTTTCTGTATTCGAATGTCTTTGGGCATCATTACCATTGGATGAATTCGAATTAAATGATAATTCCGATTCGGATATCGATGATCTCTATCCAACACCGACATTTCTCGATCGACAATCGTCGACTGATTCAGCAATATCAAATACAATTCTTTCGTCATATTCACATATGTCAATTCAAGATGATAGTCAATCGGAATATTCGAGTCTTGATGGTTGTGATTCGGGTTATTGTCGTGATGAACAAATCGATATGGCGAGATTGAATTTTAATCGACTTTTACCTGTAGCTGATCATCATGCTGTTGTGCAATGTATACCATTAGAAAAATGGCTTGAGAAGTTTTCTTACAATGAAAATGAAAATCATTATGCCGATATGTTTACAATATTTCTTTGTATGGCTCTGTTAGAACAAAATCGAACATCAATTATGCAAATATCAACATTAAATGTTGATAATGACGATTATATTGGCTTTTATTTTACACATCATGTGAGAAAGAATGATGCTAAACAAGCATTAAATCTTGCGAGACATTATCATCGACAATATCTGTCATTTCAATCACGTGTTAAACAATTACTACTATTGACTAATAGTTAATCGAACAAATGACATCGGTCGTTTTTCTTTTATGTGTATCTAGTCTTTCAATTTCTTCGTCTTCTTCTTCTTCCTTTTTGTGTTCTACAGATGAGCCATAGGTAATCGATTTCTCTTTTCTTTTAATGTCAGACATTGAATAAATAGGATAAATAAATGTACTCAAATAGTCTACAAAACAACTTACTTTTTTAACTTTTGAGGGTGTTGAGTTCAAATCTTTGATTTCCACGACTATAGTTTCGATCCATTTCAGGATCTTATCTGTTGATTGGAATTAATGTTCACTTTAGTGTAAATTGTAAATAATTCTTTTAAGTTCTAAAATAAAGAAAAAATCCTAAATATTAGTTAAAACTATGGAAACCAATAATAATAAACAGACAAACCTATATATCTATAGGTACAGATTAATCTGCTAGACTCAACTTTTGCTTTTCAGCAATTAACTATCTTATTGCTTGCAACTTTAATTTTCCTTTGATGAAATATTGCAAATAGTTTCATATTGAATGTCCGCTAAGTTCGTCGGCAGCGAACAGCAATCCAATTATCTTCATTGAACTCGGTCAATCAACTGTACGTATATATAAACTCGTCGTATTGCAAGATTCTTTCATAAAATTTCATTCGAATTAATTCAAAAGCAAATCGTCTACAATGAAGTCAAATAATGCTGATCGTCAAAGTCTGTCTGTCCTTATTTTTATTCCCTTTAACTAACGTTGTTTTTTTTTATCAATTAGAATTGTCGAAACAAAACAAAAAAGCATCGACTTCCAACGACCGTCCATTTGTCAAAGAATTATGTTTAGGAATCAGGTGCCGAGTTTCAAACACGCCTCGATGCTATTGAAAAGAAATATTTACGAATAATACAAGATAGTGATAATAAACTCAAGAAGAACAGAAAGGAACGCGAAAAAAAGTCGAAAAAGAGATAATCAATTGTTGAAAGAAATAAGAATATTCAATGAAAAACAGAAAATCCGTGAAGAAAAGAGCAAAGCTGATCTAAAAAGAGCAAAAGAACTTCTAAAACAAGCGAAGATTGAAAGCGATGAAATTATACGTCGACGTTATGATCGGTAGGAATTCGATCTTTTCAATTAGTTCTTTATTTTATCATTTTCTTCTTTTAGATCGAATACAAATTCGAAAGAAAAAGAAGTCAAATGTTCAACCAAAAAATAATTGTGAGTTTACTTAATTATTCAATTAAAATTTAATTTTTCTTTTCTAGAAGATCAACTCATTAGATTACAAATCATCGATTGACTCTAGTCTTTGAATGTACAAATGATTGTTTGTATTTTTTTGTTTGGAATCATTATACTAATAATAAATAAAATCATTTAATTAATTGATTCGCTTATTCAAAGATATATTATGTTTGAGTTTTTGTTCTTTCTTTCGTTCTATGGTTTTCTATAATCTCGGTTCATCCCAACAGGCAGTCAATCAGTCTCTCTCTGTTCATATTTGAGTTGACTAATTTTTTTCATATGTAGAGCTGCTTGTTCACTGCCTTTTGTCTCTTTACTTTTATTCATATGTGCGAATAAACAATAGCAACGTCTGTATAATATGATGATTTTAACTTTTCTACTAATACTTTTGAGAACTTTTTGAAAACATGAGTTATGCTCGATGAAACTACATCTCATCGATACAACCAAATAGAAAAGTCACAATAATCATAAGGTTATTATTCTGTAGCTATCTTAATTAATATTGTAGTTCTACTTATCCGCGAATATTTATTTCGATAGAACTGAAACGTCTTATTCATACAGATGAATAAACGAAACTTTCGCTCAAATTTTCTTTCGAAATTTTCAAGGTTTTGTTTTTATTTGACTTCGAATTCGAAGAGGAATCAGTAAAATGCTACTATATTTCTAATGAATGGGATTTTTCTCATTTCTTGCCGTCTAAACAGCATGAATT